>Ga0208980_10000991_pt1 | contig 16943 bp, 16 predicted proteins | sample WetSurMetagenome_3_FD_187993 | JGI IMG/M metagenome (GOLD analysis project Ga0208980, IMG submission 187993) | Wetland microbial communities from Twitchell Island in the Sacramento Delta, sample from surface sediment Aug2011 Site A1 Bulk (version 2) | ecosystem: Environmental > Aquatic > Marine... | reverse complement strand
AAGCGCGAAATGGACAAGCTTGACATCCCGCCCGTAACTGAATTCCTTGATCTTATTGTCGCCGGCGGAGGGAAGATCTATGCCTGTAAAACTGCTGCAGATATGTTCAAACTCACAATGAAAGATCTATGTGAACATGTAACCTCCATAATTACTGTCGGAGAATTCTATGAAATCTCTGCCGGAGAGGGATCACAGATCATATTTACCTGAAAAACAGCTAAATCCTAGATCATAAGAAGTTTAAACCCGAGAAGGGTTACAAGATTCTGGCCCGGACGGAATAATTTAAACGCCTGCGGCCAGATTCTTGAAAGATACCTGTCCTGCTTTTCCTTAATCCTGACCACCAGTTCATCAATAGCAGGCGGGTATTTGCCGGCAGAATAAGTATAGCCGAGTGCCTTTATCAGTTGTGTAAGATTGTTATACTTACCCAGATACTGTGTCAGATTATCCACCTTCCTTTCAATGACCTTCACTGCAGAAGGATTCAGTGACCTGAAAAAATAGAGCTGATACAAAAAATCCTTTGCCCGTTTCCGGAATTCATGAAGCTTTTCAGGCTGGGGATTATTCCTGCATGAAAGGTAAATATCCACCACTTTTGCATAGGTCTTTTCCAGCTCCCTGAAAAGCAGGCCTGGGTCGAGCCTGCTCATAGTCTCGAAACGGATTCTGAATCCCGTCTTCCTCAACAGACTGGTGATCTCATTCAGCTCAGACGACATACCCCCATAGGGAGCCTCTTTCAGTGCAGTTTCTTTAAGAATTGAGCTGATCTTTTCATTATCTTCAAGCCTGGAAAATATGCCTGGAAACTCTTTCTGAAATTTGCAAAGCTCTTTCCTGAGTACCGATGATTCCCTCCAGTTGCACATCTTTCTTCCAACTTCCCTTAAGGCAATAATGTCCTTAGTAATATATTCCAGGTCCATCTGAGGTGCAGGAAGCTTAAGGGCGGCCCTCGACTTTTTCATCAATACCCTGACGTCATGGATTACTTTGTCAGAAGGAACCTGTTCTCTGGTGAGCATGGTAATGGAATTCCGTATGTAGCCTGAGATGGCAGGTTTGATCTCTTTTATTTTTACAGAATCCGGTTCCATAATGTTATCCTCTCACTGGTTACCAACCCTTTAAAGATAATAAATAAATGTACAATGATCACAATTCTAAGAAAGTGACACCAAAACTCTTTTTTGATTTTCTGTGAATTCTGAATAAACAGGTCCCCCGGCTTTCGTAAATTAGAGATCTCGCTGTTCTAAGTAAAAAATATTTTCCCGCTGATTGCGCAGATGAACGCTGATCAAAGAACCTAAAATCTGCGAAAATCCGCGAGATCTGCGGGAAACTAAAAAAACAGATAATAAAACAAGGTTAAGTAATGCAAAGTTCTTCCTGCTGATTGCGCAGATTAACACTGATCAAAGAACCCAAAATCTGCGAAAATCCGCGAGATCTGCGGGAAACTGAAAAACAGATAATAAAACAAGGTATTGTGATGCAAAGTTTTTCCCGCTGATTGCGCAGATTAACGCTGATCAAAGAACCCAAAATCTGCGAAAATCCGCGAGATCTGCGGGAAACTTAAAAACAGATAATATAACAAGGTGTTGTGATGCAAAGTTTTTCCCGCTGATTGCGCAGATGAACGCTGATCAAAGAACCTATAATCTGCGAATATCCGCGAGATCTGCGGGAAACTAAAAAACAGATAATATAACAAGGTGTTGTGATGCAAAGTTTGTCCCGCTGATTGCGCAGATTAACGCTGATCAAAGAACCCAAAATCTGCGAATATCCGCGAGATCTGCGGGAAAAAATAAGTAACAAATTAAATTACTAATTATGGACGAAAATGAAATTTCATTCAAAATCAGAGGCTGTATTTTCAAGGTATTTAATACTCTTGGACCAGGATTACTTGAATCGGTATATGAGGCAGCTCTAGCGTATGAATTACAGGAACTTAGTCTTGTAGTCAAAACACAGGTACCAATTCCTGCTTATTATAATGACATCAGACTTGATTTAGGCTTCAGGGCGGATATAATTGTAGAGGATAAAGTTCTTATTGAAATCAAATCAATTGAAAACATTGGAGAGGTTCATCACAAACAAATACTAACTTACCTGAAATTAACTGGTCTAAAGCTTGGACTTCTGGTCAATTTTAACTCCGGAGATATTGCAGGTTCGATTTTCAGGAAAGTCAATGGATTGTAGTTTATAACCTTTTTAACGCTGATTACGCAGATGAACGCTGATAAGAAAAACCAAAATCTGCGCAAATCAGCGATATCTGAGGGAAATAGAAAATAAAGCATTAAATTTGTTTACAATTAACAAGAAAGATATAAAATGGCCAAAACAGTGAGGGGACAACGGATTGGAATTCTTACCGCCGGAGGCGATTGTCCGGGTATAAACGCAGCAATCAGAGGCGTTGGAAAAACTGCTATTGTAAAATACGGAATGAAACTTGTAGGCATCAGTGATGGATTTACCGGTATGATAAATAAGGAATACAGGGAGCTCTCCGAACATGAATTATCAGGGATCCTGACTCTGGGCGGCACCATACTTGGGACCTCCAGGGAAAAACCCTTCAAGAGCAGCGGCAAGGGAAAGAATGAGATCAGCAAACCCGTACTGATTAAGGAGCATTACGAGCAGATGGGACTGGACTGCCTGGTATGCATCGGCGGAAACGGCACTCTCAAAACAGCCAACCTCCTGGCAAATGAAGGACTGAATGTCGTAGGCATCCCCAAAACAATTGATAATGATGTCTGGGGAACTGACCTGACATTCGGCTTTGACTCGGCCGTCAATATTGCAACTGAAGCCATAGACAGGCTCCACTCAACAGCCAACTCCCATAAGCGTATAATGATAATCGAGGTTATGGGACATAATGCCGGCTGGATTGCACTTTATTCCGGCATTGCAGGGGGCGGCGATGTCATCCTTATTCCGGAGATAAAATATGATGAGAATAAGATTGCGGAATATCTGATTCATCGTGTAAGTGAGAATAAACCCTATTCAATTGTGGTCGTCGCGGAAGGAATCAGGAATCCGGTGAAAGAAAGCTGCTCAACCGCCCAGTCGCTAAGCAGAAAGATAGTCGAACTCACTGGTCTCGAAACCAGGGAGACTGTTCTGGGATATATCCAGCGCGGAGGAACCCCATCCCCCATGGACAGAGTCCTTGCTACAAGGTATGGTTCTGCCGCCGCCGACATGATAGCTGAACGCAACTTCGGGAAAATGGTTGCCCTCCGGAACAATGAGATTGTCTCAGTTCCTCTGGCCGATGTCGCAGGCAAGCTAAAGCTCGTCGAATCCAATGATCCGCTGGTTATTCAGGCCCGGAGCATGGGTACAAGCTTCGGAATCTGATATTATTTTTCCAACTGGTTTAACAATTTTACTGAAATGAAGAAATTGATACTTGTCCGGCATGGTAAAGCGGAAGACCCTGTTTCAGGAATCTCTGATTTTGAAAGGTCGCTCACTCCGAAAGGAAAGGTTATATCACGACTGATGGCCAGAAAATTGAGGGAGACTGAAAAATCTGCCTTAACACTTATCACCAGTCCCGCCTTCAGGGCATTCGAGACTTCCCTTATTTTCGCAGGAGAACTTGGCATCGATGCTGAAAAGGTCATTGTGAACAGCAACATCTACTATAAGATGAATATGAGACATCTTACCTCCATCCTATCAGCTGCAAAAGATAGCTCAGATGCAATAGTGCTCTTCGGACACAATCCTTCATTTACCGAGATAGCCGATACACTATCAGGTGAGGGATGCGATTTCATGCCTAAAAGCGGTGTAATCTGCATCTCCTTCAAAACCGGTTCGTGGACCGACATAAAACAAAAATCAGGAAAGATAGAGTATTATTTTAAACCTGATAAAACCTTATGAGCAAGACATTCATCCCTAAAGAGATAAGCTGGCTCTCTTTCAATGAGAGAGTACTCCAGGAAGCTGAAAACCCTGAGGTCCCTCTGCTGGAACGCTTTAAATTCCTTGGTATCTATTCGAACAATCTCGATGAATACTTCAGGGTGAGAGTTGCCACGCTTAAAAGAATATCGCAGTTCGGGGCCAGTTCAAAAAGCATACTTGGTTACAGTCCTAAATCGGCACTCAAAAGAATACATGAAATAGTTATTGCCCAGAACGCCAGATTCGAAAAGATATATGCAAGTCTCCTGCAGGAACTTGACAAGCATAAGATACATATTATCAATGAGAAGCAGCTCGCCCCTGATCAGGTCGAATATGTGAGGGATTATTTTCACAAAGAGGTCAGGACACGCCTTATGCCTTTTCTCATTGAGAAGGATAAGGATTTGCCAAACCTCACCGACGATGCAATCTATTTTGCTGTATCACTTTCGAAGAAAGGGACTGAAAGAAAGAGACTGGCCCTTATGGAAATTCCGACAAATGTTCTCTCCCGCTTCATAGTACTTCCTGAAAAAGGTGATGACAAATATGTAATATTCCTTGATGACATAATCAGATTAGGACTCAGGGATATTTTCTTCATATTTGAGTTTGATGAGTTTTCGGCATATACAATTAAGCTCACAAAAGATGCAGAACTGGAGATAGATGACGATATCTCAGAAAGCTACATCGATAAGCTCTCCCGAAGTCTTCAGCAGCGGAAATGGGGAACACCTGTAAGGTTTATCTACGACAGGGAGATGCCTGACGATCTGCTGAAGCTCCTTACGAAAAAGCTTAAGTTCGGTCCCGATGATGTTATTATTCCTGCCAACAGATATCATAATTTCAAAGACTTCATGAAATTTCCCAACCTCGGAAAAAAGAAGTTTTTTTATGAACCTTTTGTCCCTGTACCCCACCGTGATATTTCATCCGGCAAGAGCATACTGTCGGCTATTAAGAAGAAGGATCTGATGCTCTTCTTCCCCTATCATCCATTCGACCATTTCATAGATCTGCTGAGGGAGGCATCCATTGATCCAAATGTTACCTCCATTCAGATCACACTCTACAGGCTTGCGAGAAACTCAAGCGTTATAAATGCCCTGATGAATGCAGTACGAAATGGAAAAAGCGTAACAACGGTTGTGGAGCTGCAGGCCCGATTCGATGAGGAGGCCAACATTCTATGGGGAAACAAGCTTATGGAGGAGGGCGTTAAAGTTATTTATGGCGTACCCGGGCTAAAAGTCCATTCCAAGCTCTGTCTCATAACAAGAGTAAAGGATAATCTTACCCAGCGATATGCAGCTATTGGCACAGGAAACTTCAATGAGGATACTGCAAAGATCTATACCGACCACCTTCTTCTTACAACAAACAAGAAGATTACCTATGAGGTTTATAAGGCCTTCAACTTCTTTCATGTCAACTACAAGAAAGATAATTTTTACCATCTTGTCATATCCCCCTTCTTCCTTCGCAACAAGATCACATTGCTTATCGACAATGAGATAAAAAATGCCAGGTCAGGAAAGAAGGCTTATATCTACCTCAAGCTTAACAATGTAACCGACAGTGAAATAATTGATCACCTGTATCAGGCCAGCCAGGCAGGCGTAACCATCAAAATGATAATCAGAGGAATGCTTTCCCTGATTCCTGGAGTGAAGGATATCAGCGATAACATCAAAGCTATAGGGATTGTCGACAGGTATCTTGAACATTCAAGGTTCATGATATTTTGCAACGGAGGAAATGAAGAGTGTTATATTTCCTCTGCGGATCTGATGACGCGCAATATGGACCACCGGATAGAGGTTACCTGCCCTATCTTTGACAAGACCATTAAAAATGAAATCAGGGAGATATTCTCTATCCAGTGGTGCGATAATGTCAAAGCAAGGAAGATTGATGCGTCTTTCTCAAACAAGTTTGTAAAAAACGATAAGAAGCCCCTTCAGTCTCAGGCAGAAGTCTACAATTACATCAGGAAGATGCATGAAAAATGTGTATAGAAATTAATTTATATATTCTAGGTGCCGGTACTCTCTTTATAATTCTGTTCTCATGGTTCCTGTCAATAAAATATAAAAGGTATCATGGAATAGCAAGATTCTTTGCCTTCGAAAGCGTATTTATTCTTGTCATGCTTAACTACAAAGTGTGGTTCAGATCTCCGTTTTCCCCGGGACAGATCGTATCATGGTTTTTTCTGACGCTGTCAGCCTGGATTGCTGTCTCAGGATATCTGACCCTCAAAAGGAAAGGCAAGCCGGAAATTAATTTTGAAAATACGTCGGTACTGGTAAAATCAAACCTTTACAAATATATCAGGCATCCGCTTTATCTTTCGGTATTTCTCTTTGGGACAGGTGTCCTCCTTAAAAATCCGGGAAAATACCAGCTTGTTCTTGGGATTGTGAATCTTTTATCTATCTGGTTCACAGCCAGAATGGAAGAAAATGAGATGATCGCCAGATTTGGTCAGGAATACAGGGATTACATGCAGGAGACCAGGATGTTCATTCCTTTCATATTATAGTGTCGTACGGTCGTGCGGTCGTGTGGTCTTAATGAAGATATGTAAACATTTCCGGTCACGAATTGTTTCATTCAAAACTAAATCATAAAGGCATAAGAATGAACCGCAGAGATTTGATTCAAAGAGTTCTTGCCGGAGGCGCAGTACTGGTAATGGCACCATCAGTTTTGGAAAGCTGTACTAAAGGTTCATCATCAGAGATAGGGGGCGTGGCAACACCTTCCCGAATAGACCTGGAGTTATCATCGCCTTTGAATTCGGCACTTGGCAGCACCGGGGGATGGATGGTTGTTCAGAATACAATCATAATAAATACCGGCAATGCAATCTATGCAGCACTCTCAAGCATCTGCACTCACCAGGGATGCAATGTGGAGTACAATTCATCGGCTGGCATTATTCAGTGCCCCTGTCATGGATCGCAATTTACTACAACAGGAAGTGTCGTCCAGGGTCCTGCCGCAAGGCCGCTTCAGACATTTCCAGTCAGTGTCAGCGGGAATATACTTACAATCTTACTTTAAAATCCTATTTTGAAGTGATCCAGGCAAGAATCTTGTCCGAATTAGGTTTCACCTTTGGAGCGATAACATCGAAAAGCTTTCCGTCTTCATTGATAAGATATTTCTGGAAGTTCCATTCAACTTCAGAATCCATAACTCCGTTTTCCTTTTTGGAAGTAAGCCATTTATAAACAGGATGCATATCATCGCCCTTTACGGATATCTTCTGCATCAAGGGAAATGTCACACCATATTTCTCACTACAGAAAGTTCTGATTTCAGTTGCTGAACCTGGCTCCTGCTGCCCGAAATTATTGGCAGGGAATCCAATAATTACCAGCAGATCGCCGTATTTTTCATACAGGTCCTCAAGGTCACTGTATTGAGGAGTATTACCACATTTTGAAGCAGTATTTACCACCATAACCTTTTTGCCTTTAAGGGTACTGAAATCAAAGTCCTTACCCTCCAGTGTCTTTACCTTGAAATCATAGAAGCTTTTTGACTGGGCAAATCCAGCGATACATGCAAGAAGAAGGAGATGCATTAAAATCATTTTTTGTCTTTTCATTTTATATTTAATTTTTATGTCTTGAAGTTATCTGAATTACGTTATAGGTCAAATATAAATGTTCTTAATTATATTTACAGGATTAAATTTAGTGATCCGGATTCTTTTGCCTTTAAAACAACAAGGAATAAGTTATGTTCAGGAAACTCTGGAAAACACTCAAGTTTTTTTTGATAATAGGAATTGTCCTGATATGCCTCCCTCATTCCATTCTTCCTAAGCAGACAACCGACATTAATAAGGATGATCTTGAGCATTATATTAATCTGAATAACGATGAAAAAAGGCTTACTGAATTCAAGGATGATGAGGAGGCCCTCAGGCTAAAGATCGGCCAGATGGAGATAATAAACAACAGCAGGAGAAAATACAGTGCCGGTAAGGTCACACTCGATATTCTGGCCTCAAGGGTAGCTAATAAGATCTGCAGGGAAGCTGCTGAAAATAATTATCTGGGTCACTGGAACATGGCAGGGGAAAAACCCTATCACAGGTATGCTTTTGCAGGGGGATATGATCATATTTCTGAAAATGCCTTCGGTCAATGGACCACAGGCAGTTACCTGGTAAATTCTGCCACAATTGCCTCAATGATGAGATCAGGTCATGCCACCTTTATGGCGGAGAAGCCTCCCTATGACGGACATAAGATTAACATAACCGGCAAAACGCACAATTACGTAGGAATTGGTTTCTATCTGTCGGACAAGCAGTTCAGGTACTATGAGGAGTTCATTGACAGGTATTTTGATTTTGAAAATATTCCCTCAGAAGTGAAAGTTGATGAACCGTTTAAATTCACTGTCAGGACCAAAGCTGAAAATTATTTATACTACCTGGTGGTATATTATGAAGGTTTTCCGCGACCCATTGCACCCTCAGATATCAGTAAGAAAGGCAGTTATCAGGATTTTACTGACGAGGAGTATCTCAGAATACCTGCCTGGGATCTTTCCGGAATGAGAAGCGGCAATGAGTACAGAATTCCTCTTAAATTTACAAAGGAGGGATTATATTACATCCAGATCTTCTCCGACAAGAAAGAGATTACCACCCCGGCTTCTGTAAACACTGCCGGTAAAGTACCATACAGCGGAATCGTAATTAAGGCTGGCAAGTAATCCCGCTTCCCTCCTTCCCGGACCTCGTCCGCAACCTTCAGTTAACTTTATTTCAAAACAGAATGAGTAAATCATAATATTAACTATATTAGATATTTATGAGAATTCATGAACTTTTCTCATGAGTAAGCAACCTGTCTTTAATTAATCAATTAAACAATTATCCTATGAAAACCATTCTTACTAATGCGATGCAAGAGAAAAAGACAGTTGAGTACAGTGATCCTTCTGAAAAAGGCATTTTTAGGTCTTCATCCTCTTCAGATCGTCGCGGCTTTCTGAGAAAATCGGGTCTTCTGTTAGGAGGAATGTCGATGGCAGCCTCACTGTTCTCAACGCCTGAAGAGTCGGTTGAACAAACGACATCAGGAATAAACCGGTTGTCGGCCCCGGCCGGCTTACGAATTACCGACATGCGCTATTGCGTCCTGCAGCTTGCCGAAGATGGATCGCGCAATACAATAATCAGAATTGATACTAATCAGGGCATTTACGGATTAGGAGAGGTAAGGGATGCCGCGGATGAGCGGTATGCGCTATTTCTTAAGAGCAGGATCCTCGGAGAAAACCCATGCAATGTGGAAATGCTATTCAGGATCATAAAGCAATTCGGTTACCATGGGCGCCAGGGAGGAGGTGTAAGCGCTGTTGAGATGGCTTTGTGGGACCTTGTAGGCAAAGCATATGGAGTGCCATGCTGGCAGTTGCTCGGGGGCAGATACCGTAAGAGGGTGAGATTGTATTCCTACCTGCCTGTGCATAACTGGGCTAAAATGGATACGGAAAAATTTAAAAAAGAAGCAAAGCAGAGAATTGATGAACAGGGATATACCTGGCTCAAATTCTATCCGAGCCTCGAGACTATAAGTCATATTCCAGGGATAACCGTTAATTCAAAATTCTGGGCAACTCCCAAGGATTATGATTATACAAGCTATAACAGGACAAAACAGCCCTTCACCCAGCTTCAGTTAACTGAAAAGGGAATTGAGGAAATTGCAAAATATGCGGATTTCATAAGAAGCGTGGTTGGCTATGAGATACCGCTGTCTGCCGATGGATTTGGTAATTACGACATTAATAACTGCATAAGGCTTGGAAAGGCACTCGATCCATACAGGCTTGCCTGGCTCGAGGATATGCTTTCCTGGGAAATGACCGATCAGCTGAAGATCCTGACGGAAGCAGTTGAGACACCTACCCTGACGGGCGAAGATATTTACCTGAAGAATGAATTTATAAAGCTCTGCGACGCCCACGCTGTCGACATAATTCACCCTGACCTGCACACTGCAGGCGGGATGATGGAAACAAAGAAGATTGGCGATTATGCCGAAGAGAAGGGCATTGCGATGGCGATCCATTGCTCGAGCACTCCTGTGGGATTTATGGCCAGTGCTCACTGCGCAGCAGCCACACAAAATTTTCTAGCCCTTGAGATGACAACCCAGGCCGTCGATAATCCATGGTGGGAAAACCTTGTAAAAACCACTGACGGAAGAAAGCTTGTAGAAAACGGGTATGCAAATGTTCCGGATTTTGCCCCTGGACTTGGCATTGAGTTAAATGAGGATGAAATCAGAAAACATCCCTACCCTGCCGACAAAAGCTATTTTGCCCCGACTCCCGGGTGGAATGACAAGCGCTCCTCTGATCACTTGTGGAGCGGCAGGTTCACTATCGGACAGCCAACCGGTATCGTTCCCAAATAAATCCTGATACATCCGCTCAGAATATCATAGATTAGTAAATGTTGCGGTTCAAAAAAATGGTTAACTTTCATTTAACCTCTCAAAACAGTTCATATTAAACCTTTAAAACACCAACGATGGAAAGAAAAGAATTTTTAAAAAAAGGATTGGCAACAGGAGCATTCATCGGTACCTCTGCCCTGGTATCTGCAGAAAGCAATAAAGATACCAATGACAGTAAAAAGCTCGTTCCCAGGGGTTACGATGTTGATTATGCAGAAGTAAAAATAGAGGGACCTTTAAATGGAAAACCTCATAAAGGGAAGGTACTTCTCGCTATCCAGCCTCATTCTGACGATATTCCACTGTCAGCCGGCGGACTGGTTGCAAAGCTGATGGACGAGGGATATACAGGATACCTCTGCTCGGTGACCGACGATGCCAGGGGTGAGGGAGAATATAGGCAGAACAGGATAGATAATCAAAAAATCGCCGAATTCTATGGAATGAAGAATTCGTTTGAACTGCTGATGCCGCATCATCAGCTCGACAGCATTGGCATACAGGATCTGAAGCAAAGATTTATTTTCCTTATACGGGCCTTAAAAGTTGACACCATAGTATGCATGGATCCATGGGGGCACTATGAGGAAAATCCTGATCACTACATTACAGGCCTTGCTGTAGAAGCAGCCCGATGGATAGCCGGGGCAAATGATTATCCCGAGCACTTTGCTTTCGGCATCGGTCCGTATACCCCTAAGGAGCGGTATTATTATTCAAGGGCAGGTGAAACAAACAATCTGATTGTTGATATAAGTGATTACATTGACAAAAAGATAGAGGTCAATCTTCTCAATCTTGCTAAAGGGCCTGCCGGCAATAACGGAGTAAAGCTCAGGGATCGGCTTGCTAAGGAGGGCATGCATCTTCCTCTTCTGGATGGTGATGATCATACTGCCAATTTCAACTACACAAAGGCCTTCGTCTTTAATGACAATAAAAAGCTGGGAGAGAAATATGGACTGCAGTGGGCTGAAGGATATCATTATATGACTGATATACCATTCGACAACCATGTTCCTGACGCCCTTTCTCCAGTGGAGGAGTATGTAAAGAAGAATGCAAAACCCTTATAAGTTCAATAGTATATAATAAAACTGTATAAATCCCTGAATATACGCTTACAAAAAAATGTGAGGATGTGATCAGAAATAGCTCTGTTTCATGAACATTTATTTTCAATTACTGTTTTAAGTATTTAAAAGCAAAGCATTAAGGGTTAGACCTGTACCGTCTTGACAGGGCTTCCTGTTATGTTCGGACAGGATAAATTCAATTAATCTGAAGAGTAGAATCAGCTTTGATTTTTATTTATACATGTCAAGTATTATAGAGGGATATAACTATGACATTTTTATCAGTTACCGTCAAAAGGACAATAAGGGAGAAAAGTGGGTAACTGAGTTTGTGAGAGCGTTGAAGATAGAACTTGAGGCTACCTTCAAGGAAGATATTTCCATCTATTTCGATGAGAATCCTCATGATAGTTTACTGGAAACCCATATAGTAAAAAAGAGTCTTCAGGAGAAGCTCAGGTGTCTCATCTTCATACCTATTCTGTCACAAACCTATTGCGACACTAAAAGTTATGCATGGCAATATGAATTCCTGGAATTCATTAATATGGCGAGTGAAGACAGGTTTGGTTCAGAGATCCTGTTAAGGAACGGTAATTTCGCCAGCCGTATTCTTCCTGTCAGGATTCACGAACTTGATAATGATGATCTGAGGCTTTTCGAGAATGAAACCGGGAGCCCATTGCGTTCTCTTGATTTTATTTTCCTTACCTCCACAGGTGTTAACAGGCCACTCAGGATAAATGAAGAACGACCTTCTGATAATCTCAATAAAACTTTATACCGCGATCAGATAAATAAGGTTGCGAATGCGATAAAAGAGCTTATTCTGGCGCTGAAGACAGATAATCATATTTCAGGAACTGTAAAAGCTTTGAATCACAGATCTGATCTGTCACTCCTGAATGTTTATTCAAATTCTGTTAAAGAGAAATATCCCCGAAAAAATAGGCTGAAACATATTTTGTTACCCCTTGCCCTGGTAATTACACTGGCAGTCTCAGCGTTTATTGTTTATCACAGATCATCGAGGATTAGTACGCTTCAGAACCTGGTATCATCTGATGGCAGACTATCAGTTGCGGTGATGCCTTTACTGATTAAATAAAAGCGATGGGAAAAGTGGTTAAAAGACTGGAAATGTGAATTTAAAATTACTCCCCTTCCCTGCCTTACTCTCAACCCAGATCTTCCCGCCATGTCTTTCTACAAATTCACGGCATATAACCAGTCCCAGTCCGGATCCGGTTCTATTTGATGTTCCTGTCGTAGGATCTGCAGTATCTAATTCAAATAGATTACCAATCGCATTATTCGTTATTCCTATTCCATTGTCAGACACAGTGATTTCCACCTCTCTATCGGAGGCAGAGGCGGATATGTCTATCCTCCCGGAAGGATTGGTAAATTTAATCGCATTTGAGATCAGGTTTTGCAGGATTGTCCGCAGCATATTCCTGTCAGCGAAAATTTTAAGGTCTGAAGGCAGATTAATATTTAAGGAGATATTCTTGGTCCTTGCAGAGGAGCTTAAAAGCTCAACCACCTCTTCAGCAACCTTACTCAGTTCCAGTTTTTCCGGATTAAATGAAGTTTGCCCGGTCTGATTTTTTGCCCAGCTCAGCAGGTTGACAAGCAGATTGTATGTATTCTGTGCCGCAGAATTAATGATGCCAAGGTATTTCTCAGTCTCCTCCTCATTGTATTTTCTGAAATTATCCTTTAAGAGCTGTGAGTAACCAAGGATTGAATTAAAAGGGCTTCTCAGGTCATGCGCTATAATCGAAAATAATTTATCCTTTGTAAGGTTAAGCTGCCTTAGCTTATTCTCATTAATCCTTAATGCCATTTCGGATTTTTTTTGTTCCGTCACATCTTCAATAATTGTTCCCACATATCCATACTTATGCGAAAACAACTTGACTTTCATGTCTCTGCGGTAAATTTCAGAATGATAGTCAAAGCTCATAGGCACACCTGTAATTGCGGCATTTCTGTAAAGCTTGAATAAATTATCGTCAATATCCGGATTAGCCTGCCTTACAGTCATTTTTTTGATTTCCGGCACTGTCTGGTTTATCATTTTAACCCTTGCGGGGTTCAGATCTTCATAAGTAAAATCAATTATATCACCCTCTGTATCTGTAATCATTTTATGAAGTGCTACTGCCTCGGTCAGGTTATCGAAAATTATCCTGTATTTCTCATCGCTCTCAGGTGCAGCAGTAGCGGCATGTATTTCTGAAGATACATTCCTGTGATTTTGTTCAAGTTCATTCTCAAGCAGACGGATTCGCTTCTCTAAATCTGCATAGGTAGGCTTCTTTGTTTTCATATAAAATGAATAAAAACTATTCAGAATTATGTTTCATGAAAAACTGATAATGATTGTACATTCAAAAAGTTAAAATGTTCAATCCTGAGCTAAACTTTAAAGCATTTGCTGATTTGAATTCCCCGTTTTTTACTGCCGGCGGCAACAACGGGCACCAGACTAATAAAGGCCAACGCCAGCTGCAGGCTGTAAGACCGGTCAGCAGAAATACATTTTCAAATCAGTGTTAACCTCAGCCTGATCAGTCATGTAAAAATATTTTTTAAGTACAAGGAGTGAAATAAGATCTTCCCTTTGTTTTATTCTGAACTGGCTGATGTATTCATGCGCATTGTTAATTACAGCCAGTGCTTTATCAGTGTGACTAATATAATATTTCATCTTTTCCTGGAGGTCAGAAAAATCATCCCTGATAAGTACATAGTGATAATCAGGAATCAAAGTCGCCTCCATGAACCATGTCTCATACCTGGGGAGCGGCATAACAGCAAGTGATCCTGACGACATCACCCATTTCAGGTTGCTGGCCACATCATTTCCCTCAAGACAAAGGATAAATTTATAGTCGAGATGCTCATCAATGGTCAGCATTTCTTTCAGGTAATTGTTGTGTTCACCATTATTATTGATCTTTCCCACGTTGCACATAGGGTGATTTATATACATTTCAAGAAACCTTAGCCTGTGGGGCTGGGAGACATAGTTACGGCTTACGATCATGTTTTTCTTCTTCACGAAATCCTTTCTGTCGTTCACAAAAGTAAAATGCCTCACCTTATCGAGGTTCAGCAGTACCGAGTTTGTATTAGATACATTAACCGGCCTGCTTTTCACAATTGAGGGTTTTTCGGGAACAAAAGTCACATCACCAAATTCAAAAGCAGCCCTGAGGTTATTTTGAAAATAACGTGTGTACTCATAACTGTCGAAAAAATAAGTTTTGTCCTTTCTGTCAAGAGTGAAATTTTTAAGCGCCTTCACTGAATCAGAAAGCGCTGTCTTTTCTTCCAGCTTATTATAGTAATTTACACGATTCCTGATATAATCTATATCATAATCCTTCAGAGCCGATAATTTTTTTTCAAGTCCGGATCGATACAGGGCACCAGGTAAAAGCTGGCGCATAAAGTTCTTTCCATAGTATAACAATTTATTGTTCTTATGTTTCCAGGAAAGCTTTTTTAGTGCCGGATTCATTTTCTTGATTACGATTCTTGAATAAAACCAAAGATAGTGATATTAGCTTTTAAAATTGGCTGAGCTCCTTGACAATATAGATCCATCCATTATTTTGGAATGATTTTGGAATGATTCCGGAGTATCAACCCGGCTTTATGCAGACTATTGTTATTTTATTTACATTTAGGCTGTTTTAGAGCTGGAGGAAAAATCACAGCATTAGACAAGAATAATGAATAAATATCTGTTCCCGATATACCGTACGATAGTTCCTAAGCCTCTGAGGACAATTATACTTAAGAAAAATCTGAGAAAGAAAATTCTTGAATATTTTGCTTTGCTTCCTGACGATGAGGTCAATGAAGATCACAGGGAAGTCCTTGATTATCTGCGCAGCAATGAGGTCAGGATATTTCCCTATCCCTTTCATAATGATTATTCAGCCGGACAGATTGAAGTAAAGTACGACAGTGGAAAAGGCTTACGGTATGTGATCCAGGAGGGTAAGAGGCTCTACTTCAAAAAAAGGTGGGGAACAAAGAGAATAAGAAAAGCTTATTCAGATCTGATTAGAGAACAGGATGTCAAAAGTCCTCACAGGTACCTTGCCGGTTCATTTCAGGCGGAAGAGAACGACATCATCGCTGATATCGGAGCTGCCGAAGGCAATTTCTCCCTTTCCGTAGTCGAGAAGGTCAGGAAAATTTACCTCTTCGAATATGACAGGGAATGGATAGATGCCTTGCGCGCCACCTTTGAGCCGTGGCAGGACAAGGTTGAGATAATTGCCAAATTTGTCTCTGGCATCAACGATGAGTCTCACATCAGGTTTGATACCTTTATTGAGAGCCATAAGGATGTCAACTTCCTCAAGATAGATGTAGACGGGGCCGAATCAGAGGTACTGGGAAGCTGTAAGGAGCTATTCAGATCTGCAGGGCATTTGAAGATCGCACTTTGCACCTACCATAAAAACAATGATGAAATAGATTTTATCACCCTTCTCGAGGATTATGGATTCATAGTGACTCCATCTAAAGGGTATATGATCAATTATTACGACAAAAAAATGAAAGCCCCATATCTGCGGCGCGGTTTGATAAGAGGAGTGAAGTAAATAAACAATCCTTTCAGAAAAGATTTATAACCGGTGTTTTGATCTCATCGAATTTACGGAATTAGGACTGACCCAGCTCTTATAATACGCAGCACGCGGGTAATAGGAAATCAGCCTGAGAAATATCCATACCTTTACAAACAGGGAAGGAATAAAGAAGAATATAACGCCGGCAAGAGCTTGTATTATCCCGGATATCAGATTATTAAATACGAGTAAGGTCTGAATCAGGTACTTCTCCGGGCCCGATTTGCTTTTACTTATATAGAGGTGTTTTGAAATGGTTACCTCTGTTTTTGTAATCGAAGCTACCTTAATGTTGATCCTGGAACTGCCTCCGTGATTATGTTCAACGGTAATATTTCTGAAGAAAGCAATCTTTCCTCCTGCCTCATGTACTCTTCTGCAGATGTCGACATCTTCGTAATACATCCAGAAATCTTCATCGAAGCCGTTGATCATCCGGAATATTTCTTTCCTGGTCATTATGACGGATCCTGATACCCAATCCGGAAACAAGATTTCCCGCGGGTTCTCCGTTTGTTTTTTTCTGCAAAACCTGGCCAGCGATCTCTGGAAGCCTGTCAGGTTCCAAAGTCCGGGGAATTCTCCGGTTGCCTTGCTCTCCCTGCCCTTCTCATTTACCTGCCGGCATGATGTTAAATAATAATCAGGATTCTGCTGTGAAAACTTCAGCAGCTGTCCGATTGCCTCCTCCGTTACAACTGTGTCGGGATTCAGGAACAGGAGAAAGTTACCGACCG
>Ga0208980_10000988_pt1 | contig 16959 bp, 14 predicted proteins | sample WetSurMetagenome_3_FD_187993 | JGI IMG/M metagenome (GOLD analysis project Ga0208980, IMG submission 187993) | Wetland microbial communities from Twitchell Island in the Sacramento Delta, sample from surface sediment Aug2011 Site A1 Bulk (version 2) | ecosystem: Environmental > Aquatic > Marine... | reverse complement strand
AATCTCAGGGCGCGACCTTCCCAGGTCCTCCTGCAGGGCCGTGAGCTTTTGCTCCAGCGTTCGCATCTCGAATACTTTGTGAACGGCCAGCATGACCTGGGCGGGCGTAAAAGGCTTGGGAATGTAATCGGTAGCCCCGCGGCGCATAGCCTCCACTGCCGTATCGATGGAGGCATACGCGGTGATCACAACGATTTTAATCCAGGGGGATGCAGCCAGCAAAGCGGGAATAAGGTCAAGCCCATCCTGTACGCCGAGCCTGAGGTCCACAAAGGCCAATTCAAAGGACTGTCGCGAGGCCTCGGTCAAGGCGTCCTGGAAGTTGCTCACGGCGATCACCCTGTGGCCCTCTGTCTCGAGGCAGACGGATAGGGTCTTCCGGATGTTGACCTCATCATCCACTATAAGGATATGGAGTGAATGGTTCGACGTCATCCCAATTGGCACAACCCCTGTTGGTGAGATCACTGTTTTACACGCTAATCGGAAAAGGCCGGAAAATCAACTCCTAAACCGTAACCCGATGCCGAACCTTTGTCTTCTACACACAATGACGTTCCGCTATCCGGTGACAAGAATTGAAATTCAAACCCGCTAGATTTCATTCCCAAAAAATCTTGTTCTTGTATAAACTTCATGTTTGCAAGGATTTGAAAAAAGCGATCATGAGGTTGCGTGGTTATCCATGCGAATGGTTGCTGACTTGCCCCCACTTCTTTCACCAGATTCTATGTTAGAATTGAACTCAATTCCGAAATGTTGTGTGGCAATCGAGGGTCTGAAAAGGCAGGATATCTTCAGCGGATAGTTGGTAAATCCCCGGCCTTTGTTAATCTTATGTCAGATGCGACGGCGCTCTGCTCTTCGTCGAACCCCGTATAAAGCCCCTGCAAAGAAAAAAAGGAGGGCAGCAACCAGCGCCCTGTGTCTATTGACAATATGGGGCACTGGGTGGCCGACCCGCAGAATCTCCATGGACGAGGCGGGTATATCCATATCTCCCCCATGTTCCCGGCAAGCGGCATTAAAAACCCCGGATACTTTGACAATATCCCCATCGTGTTTGAAGTCCCCGAAGAAGCCTATATTTCGGGCCATTTCGGCAGATACCCAGACAGCATGACCGCTGTTGTATCCTCCCAAAGCAGCCCCTTCCTCAATATTCTTTTCCATATAGGCATCATCGTTGAGATGGATCCAGGCCATTTTTCCCCGAACCATACATTCCCCTATAGCCTCGCCTTTAAAGGCAATCATCCGGCCGTTCCACAGAATAGCGTTTTCTACCAGTGATGCGCTGCTTACCTCTACCCCGGCCGGGGTATCCTTCGTGGGAAAGGGGTATTCTGGGTTGATTCCGATCCTGTGGCCCGGAGCTTGGCTGTAGGCTAATCCCGAAAGCAGTGAAAGCAGAATTCCCACCGTAAGTGGAAAGGCTAAAGCAACGATGAGTCCTTCCCTGAGGACCTGTATTCTTTTGGAACATCTATCTTCTATTATCTCCGGACTACCCATCCTATCTTCCCCTCGTCAACGCCACAATATAACCCGTTAAAGCGAAAAGGCTCATGAACTCAAGACGCCCAGCCCACATTTCAAAAGTGTAGATGATTTTCATGAGGGTGGGCATGATCGGGTTGAGCACACCACAGGAAAGGCCGGAATTGGAACCCGCTGAAACAGACTCGAATAACGACTGAACAAGATCGTAGCCGTAATAGACGCCGACAAGGGCTCCTAAGCTATAGATCCCGACGTAAGAAAGGACTATAAGCATGGCTGTTCGGACGGTCGAGTCATCCAGAACACGGGTGGTGATATGGTGCCATTTTTGTACTACCCATGCGCTCTCAGGCGAAATCATGCGGCGCACGTCCTGGACAAGGGCGTTAAAGATAATGCCCATACGAATGCCCTTGAACCCACCGGCAGTGGAGCAGGCGCTGGCTCCGATGGCCATCGCCAGTGTCACCCCAAGCATGGCCAGCGGCCCCCATTGACGAACGAAGGTCCGCGAGTAGATGGTACTGAACCCTGTGGTAGTGTGTCCGCTGGCTACCTGATAGAACATCTTCCGAAAGTGCGCCATGGCGTCAGGGTAGATATCCAGCTGCATGAGCCCGGCCGTGGCAATGAGCATGCAAATGATGAGGGTAACGAAAAACGATATAATCTCAATATTTTCCCGAATTTCCGACCGGTCTCCCGTCCAGACAGCCCAGTGGAGGGCAAAATTGAAAGACCCGATGACGAAGATAATGGCGCTAATTACCTCATAAACGAGAGAGTGGTAGTAGAAAGTATTGAAGGACTGGGGAGCAAATCCTCCGGTCGACCAGGCACCCATAAAGACCCAAACTGCATGCAAGAACCCTCTCACAGGACCTTGCCCAAGCCACATGCCGGTGACCCAAAGCGCCAGGGAACCAACAACCAGGTAGGTCAAAGAAACCAGCCATATGGCTCGTGCCGTTTGAATGACATTTGGCAGAAGGCGCTCGTCCTTGCCTTCTCCTACATAGACTTTATAAGCCCCCGCCGTTCCCCGGAAAAGAAATGTCAGGGCGATAACAATGATTCCCTGTCCGCCTGCATAGGTGAGGAGATGCCGCCACATGTTGAGACCGTGGCTGATATGATCGAGATCCTGGAGAAGGTACAATCCCGTGGTAGTGTAGCCGCTCATGATATCGAACATAGCATCGAGATAGGATCCAAAATGTCCGGATAACCAGTGAGGAATGGCTCCAAGGGCCGTGGCTATGACCCAGGAGAAACTCGCTACCACCAATCCATGGGACCAGGTCAGGTCTCGCCGGGTCTGACATAAGACCTCCGTTCCAAAACCAAAGACTAAACAGGCACCGATCCCAATGAGAAATTCGATGGCCGGGTTCCACTCGCCGAAGCATAAAGCCGTAGCCAAAGGAAGGAGCATTAGAAGACCGACACCGAGAATCACTTTTCCGGTGTAAAGCCCAATAACTCTAAAGTCACCCAGTCGCGGTCGTATAATCACACGTTCCCCAAGTCATGACGGCACACATTAGAACGGGCTTCTATCAAAAGACCCAGAATGCCAGGATAGATATCGAAAAACCAACGATCATGAGAAGTAAAACTGCAGCCGACTCTGCTGCGATCCCAACGAAGAAAAGAAGATAATTGTGGAGATTCTTTAGGTCCATATATTCGGACTTGCTTGCTGACATGATCGCGTATCCTCCTAAGTCTCAACTACCCATCAGGAGACGACGAAGGTGTTCCTCCTGTTCTAAGGATGTGACCGCGATTACCCTGTCGCCGGGTTCCAATACCGTATATCCGCGCGGGACAATGACCTTGTCCCCCCGGATCACTGACACAAACACGGTATTTTCGGGTAATTGCAGTTCCGAGACCTTTTTGTTAGAAACCACGCAGCCCTCTTCTGGAAGCGTAATGTCTGCCAACGCCAAACGCCCCTTCTTCAGAACATGGAGAGAAAAAGCTTCTCCGGCAGTGATCTCTTCTTCAATGAGACGGCTGATCACAGTTGTGGCAGAAATAGCCTCTATCCCCAGTGCATCAAAAATATGCTCGTTCTTAGGGCTGTTCACACGGGCCACCGCGCGCTTGACGTTAAACCGAACCTTCGCCAGTTGGCAGGAGACCAGATTATCCTCGTCCTCTCCGGTGACTGCTACGAAAACGTCCGCATGCCCCACCCCTGCGTCCTCCTGAAATTTTACGTCGCAGCCGTCCCCCTCGATGAGGAGAACCTTGGTGGGAAGTTCTTCAGTCAATTTTTCCAGAATCTCGGGTCGCTCCTCGATGACGGCTACGCTGTGCCCCTTATTGGCCAGCGTGCTGCCAAGATAGGAACCGACTTTCCCTCCTCCATTGATGACGATATACATTTCCTTATACCCTTCTCATGTATTTCTTGATCCTCGAATGAGTCTCATCCTTCACGATTGCCAAAATAGTGTCGCGGTCCTTAAGGATAGACTCCCGCCACGGAATAAAGGTAGATCCGTTTCGGCTCACAAGGCAGATACGGAACTCATTGGGAATCTGGACTTCTATCACTTTTTTGTTATCCACTTCGGGGCTGGCAATGAATTCAATAAGTTCTGTGTCCCCTCGGATGATGAGATGATGCCCATGTCCCTCCATCAATTTTTCCAAGATGCTCTGGGCAACCATGGTAGTGGCACAGACATAATCTAATCCGAGTTGCAGGAAGGTGCTTTCCCTCTCTGCGTTGTAGATCCTCGCTACCACCTTGGGAACCTTATGAATTTTGGAAGCCACTTCTGCAGCCATCATGTTAGAATTATCTTGATCGGTGACCGCAGCAAAGGCATCACATTTCTCGATCCCGGCTTCCTTCAAAACATCCTCATTGAATCCATACCCGTTGATCTTGACACCGTTGAAGGCAGTCCCTAGTCGTTTGAAGGCACGCGGATTCTTGTCGATGATCACAACATCATGTCCTTCCGTTGACAGGAGAGTAGCCAACTGGGCTCCCACATTCCCACAGCCAACGACGATGATGTGCATAGAGCCTCCTTGATAGAAGAAATACCGTTATTCTGCCAAAAAACTCCAGTAGAAGATTGTCTTGCCCCCAGAAGGGCACGGTTACATTGTTATCTTACGTGAAGGGTTGAATTTCCTGAGAGCTGAAGGTCCTGAAATTGTCAAAAAATATGCCTAATAGGATATAAGCCCTTGTCGAAAGAATAGGGTTAGTAACCTCAATTCAACGTCAAGGTGGTCAGAAATCTCCCGTCACCGTGTAGCTTTGAACTCTTTACTGCGAAGGGTTTCCTGAAGGCTGATTAAAATCTCATCGCACTGGGCCGTTATTTTTCGCTTCCTCCCAAGAGAAAGTTCAAAGGATTTAATATTGGTATTCTGGCGCGAGAGGGTGATCACCTCCTTGGTCACTCTTGCCAATTCCTCATAGGCGGCCTTCGCTTCCTGCAAAGAAGCCTGCTTTTCCCCAGGGACAAGGCCCTTCAATTGACTCAAAGAGGTCTCTACCTCCTCCGCATTTTGCGCGATTCTTGCTTCGATGCTATCCATTTCAACATCGCTTGGAGAGGCAATATGTGGGGCATGGAGGTCATGTATCTTGAGTGCCGCCACGAGGGCATTGCACGCTTTCCGTGCAATTTGATCTTCCGCCCTGCTTGTCCCTTTCGCCTGATCGAGGTCCGCGAGGGCTTCTTCAAAACGCTTCACGACCTCACTGCCTTTGCCGAAAGAGAGCTTCATCGCTTTAATGTTTGTATTCATAACGGCCAGGTCAAGAATCACGTGGTCCACTTCCTGCAGCTCTGCCGCGCAGCGGTCAAACTCACGAAGTAATTCCGTTTCGCGATCCGAATGATCTTTTTCCATGAGCAAGCCGAGTTCCTGGCGGCCCCTATCCGTGGATTGAGCCGCTTGCCGGGATTCGTCAGCAAAGGCGAGTGATGCTTCGTCCGTGTCTGCCATGACTGCATTTTTTTCTGCTTCCACGGATCTAAGAAACTGTGCACGCATCCTAGAAAGAACATCCGCCTTTTTCGCCCGAATGTTCAGAACATCTGCCAGGTGAAGATTGCTCCTGTATTGAACGCCGACCCACACCAGAATAGAAACCAGAGCAAGCCCCGCCAGAAGAAACCAAAGACCGGTTTTTCGAGAAGAAAGGTGTCTATTGTTTTCCATAGGTTTCCTCACCTGCCGCTAATGCAAATTGCAGAATCTTTTGTTGCCAGGTCCCAGTGGTCGTTTCCAGAGCCTGAGGCTCCGCTAATCTCATTCAAAGCTAGAAAGGATGATCTCCAAGCCCCTTGATCGGAGGTTTACCTTCTTTCACAAGGTGACCTGAGCACCCAACTCGACCACCCTGTGATAGGGTATCCCAAAGAAATTCGCAGGATTCATGGCGTTTCGAGACATGAAGGCGAAAAGACGCTTGCGCCACTGCTGCATGCCCGACTGGCCTGTCGTAAGAAGAATCTCGCGTCCTAGAAAGTAGGCAGCGCTCTCAACTTCTACAGGGAGCCCCGTTTGGCCTGCGAGCCGGAGGACCTTGGGAACGTTGGGCGATTCCATGAAGCCGAAATTGCCCACGACCCTGAAAAAACCCATTCCCAGGTCTTCTACCCTCACGCGTTCTTCATCAGCCACTTGTGGAGTATCTGCTGTAGAAAGGGACAAAATAATTACCCGATCGTGAAACACCTTGTTGAACTTGAAGAAATGCAAAAGAGTGCCGGGCACCCCTTTAGGCGAAACCGTCATGAAGACCGCTGTGCCGGGAACGCGGGTCGGGCGGTTTGCAGCCACGTCCTTGAGGAAAGCCTCGACATTCATACGCCCTTCGGACATGGTCCGGGCCAAAGCGGCCCTCCCGTCCTTCCATGCCGTCATAACCAGGGTCACCAGCAGGGCTGCCGCCAGAGTGAACCAACCGCCGTCGAATATCTTAAGCAGATTGGTCCCGAAATACGCCACATCAAAGACGAGGAAGAGTCCCACCAAAAGTCCAGCCTTCCAAGCCCGCCACTTCCAACAGCGCGTCAAGACAAAAAAGTAGATCACCGAGGTGATGCTCATCGTAGCGGTGACCGCAATCCCGTATGCGCCGGCCAGGCGACTGGAGCTTCCGAATGAAAGCACCAAAGCCAGGCAGGCCAGCAGCAGCAGCCAGTTGACCTCCGGCATATAGATCTGCCCCTTAATTTGGCTTGAGGTGTGAACGATACGCATCCGGGGCAAGAAGCCCATCTGCACGGCCTGCTGCGTCAGGGAGTACATCCCTGAGATCATGGCCTGAGAAGCGATGATGGCAGCAACGGTTGCCAGCAGGACCATAGGATAAAGCAGGAATGGGGGAGTCAGGCCGAAGAAGGGATTGGGAGCAAGTTCCGGCTGGACCAGCAGCAAGGCCCCCTGCCCAAAATAGTTGCACAAAAGGGCAGGCCAGACAAAGCCTGTCCAAGAGGCCCTAATGGATGCCTTGGAAAAATGGCCCAGGTCCGCATACAGAGCCTCCGCGCCTGTGATGCAGAGCACCACAGACCCGAGCACCACTAAGCCATGGACGTGGTTGACCGCAAAAAATCTTAGGGCATAAATAGGGTTGACCGCTGCAAGTACGCCGGGCGCCTTGACGACCGCGAGGATGCCAAGTGCAGCGATCGTTGCAAACCAGATGAGCATGATTGGACCGAATATCCTGCCGATACCTGCTGTGCCTCTAGCTTGCATGGCGAAAAGCCCAATCAGTATGATGCAGCTGAGAGGCACAACGAACCTGGCCGTCTCCGGCGCAGCAACTTCCAGACCTTCCACGGCGGAAAGCACGGTCACTGATGGGGTGATCATGCCGTCTCCGTAAAGCAGCGCGGCCCCGAAAATTCCTGCCAGGACCACCGCGTAACGTTTGCGTTTGGAAAAACCATTTTGACTGTCAGGCACTGCAAGCACCAGGGCCATGAGAGCGAAGATGCCTCCTTCGCCCTTGTTGTCTGCCCTCATGATCAGACTGACATACTTAAAGCTCACTACCGCGGCTAAGGACCAGAAAACGAGGGAGAGCACGCCTAGAACATTAGCCGGTGAGATTTCTATGGAGTGAGGGCCATGAAAACACTCTCGAATGGTGTAAAGCGGGCTGGTGCCGATGTCACCATACACGATACCCAGAGCGGCCAACGCCAGACCTGCCAGTCCCGGCTTGAGGTTCGGAGAATCAGGCGAATGAAGCGACGCTTGGGCTGGTGCAATCATCTCGGGCTTCCCCTCATCCGGCTAGAAGGCCCCTCGTCCCCGAAAGCAGGCTCATAGGCTTTTTCATTCTCTCCACCCAGAAGAATCGGCCCGACCAAGGGTCTCAAGCTTGTTGATCGGGAAAGATTCTTCTGCGCAGGTCCATAGGAAGGATCCAGCGAGAGCGCCGCCCTGTAGTGCATTTGCGCGCTGCCGCGATCTCCGGCCAGCTCAACGATCGCGCCGAGGAGATTAAAGGCTTCAGGCCGCTTTGGGTCGATCGAGATAGCCCTGTGTGCGTGCTCGACAGCCGCTTCCATGTGCCCTTCTTCAACACTCCTCCTCCCAAGTTGGAGACAGGCGGCGTAGGTTTTCGTTTTTTCTTCTTCTTGCCCGGTTCGATCGAGTACTCGGGAGACCAAGTCACGGATTCTTTCAGGCGTAAACGGCTTGGAGATAAAATCGAGAGCCCCGATCTTCATGGCCTCAACCGAGTTTTCTATTGTGCCGTATGCCGTAATCATGATGACCGGGATGTCGGGTCGTATCTTGCGGACTCGCCGGAGCACTTCGATCCCGTCTATCCCCGGCATCTTGAGATCAAGAAGAATCAGGTCAAACTCCTTTTCTCTGAGTTTGGTTAATGCCTCTTCTCCATCGGAGGCCGTGTCGGTTTCAACCTCCAAAGGCTCGAGTGCCAACGGCAGGGTGAACCGAATATTCTTTTCATCATCAACAATCAAAACTCTTCTTGCTTTCATGACATGCCTCTTCATTTTGGAGGTATTCCCTAACAGGGGGAAATCCCCTAGTCCAGCCTCCTGCTCATTGAGAGGTAGCAACTTCTGGGCCGAAAAAGGATCTGTACGGAAATCAATGGGTTGATGAGACGCGGGGCGAAGGCAAATGCGTTGGGGCGGATTTACTCATGCAAAATGCATGAAATTTCTCCTGCACAATGCACGAACTCAGTCCAAATGATACCTCTTCCGCTTCCGCCACAAGGTGGCCGGGTCAATGCCCAGCACCCTTGCAGCCTCTTCCATAGACGTGGTCCGCGCAAGCACGGCTTTGATATGCTCTTTCTCCAGTTCAGCAAGGGAGACAAGTCGGTCGGCTCTATGCTCGTCCGGCCTAAACCCGGTGATGTGCTCTGGGAGGTCATCCAGGGTAATCTGGTCTCCTTTGGCCAGTATGGTCGCTCTCTCGATTCCATTCACCAGCTCCCGGATATTGCCGGGCCAGGGGTAGGATTGCAGGACGTGGAGAGCCTCCTCCGTCAAGCCCTTTACGATCTTGCCGTTCCCTCTGGCAAACCTATCGAGGAAGTAGGCTGCAAACAGGGGCACATCCTCGATTCGCTCCCGCAGGGGAGGCATGAAAATCTCTATGACATTGAGCCTGTAGAAAAGATCCTCACGAAACGCCTTTTCTCGAACCATCGCCTCCAGATCACGATTCGTTGCAGTGATTACCCTCACATCGACCTGTAAGGTTTTGGTATCCCCGACTTTCGTGAATTCTCGATACTGCAGAAAATGGAGTAATTTCGCCTGCACCGTCGGCGACATGTCCCCCACCTCATCTAAAAACACGGTACCCCCATCGGCTGCTTCAAGTTTGCCCTGTTTGTCTTTTATGGCTCCAGTGAAAGCGCCCCGCACATGTCCGAAAAGGTCACTCTCCAGCAGATTCTCCTGCAGGCCTGTAGCCGGGACCGTGACAAAGGGCCTGTCTTTCCTCGGGCTCCACGTATGGATCAGGCGGGCCAGAATGCTCTTGCCGGTTCCGCTTTCCCCGCAAAGGAGTACACTGGCGTTGGAATCGGCAACCTGGCGGGCCGTCTCCAGGATTTTCAGAACCCTTCTGCTTTTGGTGATGAAGTCGCCTTCCTGGAACACTCCCCTCAGCTTCTGCTTCAGGGTGCTCACCTCTGATTCCAGGGTATGGATCTTTTCGACCAACTCCAGAACGTGAGAGACCTGTGCCGCGGTAAAAGGCTTGGCAAGATACTCGAAAGCTCCCATCTTGATCGCCTTGACCGCAGTGTCGACTGTTGCATAGGCGGTAATGATCACGGTGAAGGTCTTGATCTGGGTCGCGACAATCTCCTCCAGCACCTTCAGACCGTCCATGTCCGGGAGCTTGAGGTCGAGAAGAACGATCTCCGGCTTCACCAGTTTGAAGATCCTGAGACCCTCCGTGCCCGTTCGTGCCACACTCGTCTCCATCCCTAGGTCTTCCAGATGGATCTGTAGGGCGGTCTGAATGTTCCTATCGTCGTCAATGACGAGTGCGCTCTTCACGGCACCTCCTCTGCGCTGCGGATAGGAATCCAAAAGCTAAACGTCGTGCCTTTTCCGACAGCGCTTTCAACGGTAATATCTCCCCCTTGTTCCTCAATGATCTCCTTGACAATGGCGAGGCCCAGGCCGACATAGCCCTTTTTCTCCCGTTCTGAAAACTGAGTAAACCGATCAAATATTTTTGGCAAGAATTCCTCGGGGATCCCTGTCCCATTGTCACTGCACTGGAAGTATAGCCTTTCTCCGCGCTTTTCCGCTCTAAGCTCAATTCTTCCACCACGGTCCGTATACCGAATCGCATTGCCGACGAGATTACTGATGATCCATGGAAACCGCAGAGAGTCAATGGAAATAGGGGGAAGCGGCCCTCGGACATTTGTTTCAATCCGGATGCCTTTTTCCTCGGCTTGTTTCAAAAAAGAGCTCAACGTCTCTCGGACGACTTTTTCAATATCCAGCACCTCCTTGGGTCTGGGCTTCAGGCGCGCGTCCATCCTTGCGATATTGAGCAGCTCATTGACCAGGGATGAAAGCCTGCCGCAATCCTCTGTCGCGGTTTCCAGGAGCAGGGAACACCTGGAATCGATCTTGCCTTTCAGCTTCTCCGAAAGAATCCCTATGCTCAGGCCAAGGGAGGTCATGGGGGTCTTAATCTGATGAGAAAGATCGGCAACAAAACGGATCTTGGTCTCCTCCGCCTGGCGAACCTTCAGTTTCTCGGCTGTCAACTGGTCTGCCGAGAGCTCGTCAGACGCCCTGAGTCTCTCAAAGAGCCTGTTGAACTCCGCGGCCAGAAATCCGATCTCATCTTTTGACTCCACAGTGATTACAGGATAATCGCCGCTGCCCACTTTTGTCGCTGCAAGGGTTCGCGTGAGTCTCACCAATGGCCCTGACACTCTGGAGGACAGGATGAAGCTGAGGACTGAGGCCGTGAGGATAGCCAGGGCGAGAAGAACGGCGGAATAACTGAGGGCTTGCTTGGCGACAAGTTCCGTTTGATGCTCCATCGACTCCATCCCCTTCTCATTGACAAGGACAAGCTCGTCCAGTCCGGAAAGGAAGGATGCCGTCAGCACGATGAACCGGTGGTATGCGCTCTTATCCAGCCCCTGTGCTATTGCCTCGCCATCGAGCGCCCCTATCTCCTCGAACCATTGAACATATCTTTCATAATCAGAGAGCAGCCGGTTGACGACCTGCTCTTCTCCGGTCTCGGTGATGTTGTCTTTGCAGACTTGAAGCTGCTCTGCAACCCTTTGGTCGATCACGAGGTTTTGGCGGCCGGGGTTTGATTCCACAACCCACGTCTGCAGAATCTGGTTCTGCCTCTCCTCCAGAACCTGTCTGATCAGTTGAGCCGCTTTGATGCTTTTGTAGTTTCTCGAGAGCATGAGGCCCGGACTGCTTCCGAGGGAATTCAGTTTCTGGTAATTGAAATACATGACGAAAAGAAGGATCACCGCATGAACAACAATGATCAGCACCATCTTTGTTCTTATTGAAATACGTTTGATCATGATCGGCACTCCCGTCGCTTCTAGCCTTCCTGATCTGCCCCAGAACATTAACACTTTTCAAGTTAGAGTTCTTGTAATTTTCGCCCCGCTTTCAGATGTTTTGATCCAGGGGACAACCTCATCGCCAATCCCCCCTGACTACTGCTCCTCGACATGACAACCCCATTTTCTGACAGGAGGGACTACCTCTTCCTATCTAGGGCAGAAAAAGCGAAAATACTGTCTACACCCTATTGACTTGCCCTACCCCATGGGCCTCATAATGGACGTAGAGAAGACTCTGTCAGAAAGGTCTTTCAGGTGCCTGAGTTTAGGTCGATCGTAGACGCGCACCATGATGGGTACATCGCACTCGAGAAAGCGATCGAAGGGATGGAGCGGTATTTGGAAAGGAAGAGCTTTATAAAAAGACCAAAACACCCATGGTGAAAAGGACAGGATAACTTCCGGATGCCAGGAAGACCGGAGTGTGAAGGAATGGATCGGAGCATGAGCGGGAGTGAAAATGATCTGGGGAGGCGTCCAGAGGGAAAGGTGAAAATCAACAGGAGATTCAAGTTTGCTGCATTATTGCTGGTGCTCATGGTGTTGGCAGGCTGTAGCCGGAAGCCTTCTGAGCAGGTTGCGAAGATCGTCCTAGGAGTGGAAACAGCCCCCCATTCATCGCCGGTCTGGGTAGCCGAAAACAAGGGCTATTTTCTAGAACAAGGCCTCACTGTGGAGATTAAGGAGTTTGAATCCGGACGGACAGCCCTGCGAACCATGTTGAACGCCGAGGGCATCGACATCGTTACGGCAGCGCAGACGCCGGTTGTTTTCAACAGCTTCAGCAGGAACGATTACGCCATTGTCGGCGGAATGGTTTACTCGGAAAATGATGTCAAGCTGCTTGCCAGGCAGGACAGAGGAATAACTGCTGCACCAAACCTGAAGGGCAAGACAGTAGGGATGACGGCCGGTTCATCAGGGGAATTTTTCCTGGGCTTGTTCATGTCGTATTTCCGGATGCGAGCCTCCGACCTCAAAACTGTTGACTTGGAACCGGCGCAATTATCTCAAGCGCTCATAGAAGGTCAGGCAGATGCCATAGCAACTTGGGAGCCTTACATATACGAGGCGAGGAAGGTTCTAGGGGATAAGGCTTTTCTTCTTTCCAGCGGAGGGATCTACCGGACGGATTTCTACTTTGTCGCCAGAAAGGCTTTTATCCAAAATAATTCCGAAACCCTGGAGCGGTTTCTAAGAGCGATAGAAAAAGCCGAAGGGTTCATTCGGAAAAACAATAAAGAGGCCAAGGAAATTGTTGCGCAACGGTTGAAGATGGATAGAACCATTCTCAACGAAACCTGGGACGATTTCAGGTTTGCGCTGTTCCTGGACCAGTCTATCCTGACGTCTCTGGAGGATGAGGCGAGGTGGGCCATTAGGAGCAGGCTGACGGACGCGCCCAAGGTGCCTAACTTTCTTGGTTATCTCCATGTGGACGCCCTCAAGGCGGTCAAGCCCGAGGCCGTCCAGATAGCCGGCGATTAGGGGCAGCATATGAAAATCAGCGCGAAATTGATGCTTGCCGTTCTTGTCCCCGTGTTGGTGGCTCTTATTGTCTGCGTCGCGCTAGCCTTTACGTATCGATCCATGGCAGTCGCTCATGAGAACGGAGATATCGTCCGGCAGATCAGGGGCAGCATCGGTGAACTGAACCATCTGCTCTTTTCTTATGTCTCCTACCGGGAGGACCGTGCTAGAGAGCAGTTCCTCGCGGAGTGCGATTCATTGACGAAGCTCATTGGCGGCATCCACCTCCAAGATCAGGAGCAGCAGCGTCTTTTGGAGGACGTTCGGCTGAGCACTCAAGCCATGAAAGACCCGTTCCTCAGGTTGGTCTCCATGACGGATCTGCCTGGCCCGGCAGGGGGCGACGAATTGTCTAGGGAATTGGAGGAACGGTTGGTGGGGCAGCTCCTGACCCGTTCCCACAGGGCAGATACGAGCGCTTCTCTTCTGCGAAGCCTGGTCGATGACGAAATATACAGCACCCACAAAAGGGCTACTGTCCTCATTTTCTTGGTTCTGGCTCTCGCCACGGGGCTACTCACCTTCGTTTTGGTTCGCACGAGATGGCACATCACAACGTCCCTGGCTAAACTTCAGAGAGGGACCAAAGTCGTCAGGTCCGGTAACCTTGATTATTCCATCACGGTGGAACGCGAAGACGAAATCGGTGAGTTATCCCATGCCTTCAACCAGATGACCGCCAGTTTGAAAGAAGTGACGGTGTCCAAATCGGACCTCGAGAGAGAGATGGCCGAGCGCAAGCGGGCCGAGGAAGCATTGAGAAAAGCTCGCGACGAATTGGAGATGCGGGTTCAGGAACGAACCGCCGCACTTGCAAAAGCGAATGAGGCTTTGCGAGATCTGTCTGCAAGACTTCTCTCCGCCCAAGAAGCCGAGAGAAAAAGAATTGCCTCTGATCTTCATGATACGATCGGGAGCTGTCTGACCGGAGTTAAATTTAAGGTGGAATCGGCTCTTCAGCAAATAAGGAAGGCCCCCGAGGCTGCGCCTGAATCTCTGAATGGTATCCTCCCGGCCATTCACGAGGCCGTGGAGGAATGTCGGAGAATTCAGATGGATTTGCGGCCCTCCATGATTGATGACCTTGGGCTCTTGCCGACTCTCTCCTGGTTCTGCAGGAGCTTCAATCAGACCTATCCGGGAATTCGCATTGAGCAAGAGACCGATATTGCGGAAGGCGATATACCGGAACCTTTGAAAATCGTTCTCTATCGGGTCACTCAGGAGGCAATGAACAACATTGCCAAGCACAGCAAGGCGGATCTTGTGCGTTTCTCCCTGCGAAAACTGGATGACCGATTAGAGCTTGGGCTTCAGGACAACGGCCGGGGCTTCAGTCCGGAGGAGATCCATTCCCGGAGAGCCGCGGTCAAGGGATTGGGGCTCACGAGTATGAAGGAACGGGCAGAGCTTTCAGGGGGTTCTCTTGACATTGAATCCGCCCAGGGAAAAGGAACGAACATTAGGGCGTTTTGGACGCTCAACGAAAAGGGTCGAGGGACCGCCGTCTGAGGGAGAGATGTTTATGATTAGAGTTTTGCTCGTTGATGACAATCCTGTGTTTCGAGAAGCATTCAAGCAAAATCTTTGTGAGCGTTTCCCATCCATGGTTGTTGAAGAGGCAGGGGGAGGCGAAGAAGCGTTACAGATGATCAAGAAAACTCCACCTGATCTCATCTTCACGGATATCCGGATGCCGGGGATGAATGGCCTTCAGCTCACTCGAAAGATAAAGGGAGACAAACCAAATACTCCTATTGCCATTCTGACAGCCTATGATCTGCTGGAATACAGGGAAGCAGCCCTTCAACACGGAGCGGATCGTTATTTTGTGAAAACGTCATTGCAGTGGGATGAAGTTGCGGCATTTGCTAAATCGATTCCGATTGAAGGCGAATTTTAGCAGAGTTCCGCATTCCGGCCATTGCAGAATGGACCAACACAAGAGCTTATGATCTGAGTTGCCAACCGCTTGTGACTAGCAACACCCATCCGCTTTTCTCTACCATACGACGCTGTTCGCCCGGCGCGCAGATCTGAAAAATCGCTGGAAGTGCTCACCTTCAATCTTTCTTTCGCCTGGTCATCTTGAAGTTGAGGCCGTCTTGCTCTTTCTTCCCAAAAGGGGAAGATTGAGATATGCTGCAGAAAGTGTACCAAGGGCCAGCTCAGGCCTTTCGGGAAAAGAAAAGCGCATGGAATGACAGAGGACCTCTACCTGTCGAATATAAAGAGGTCCGTGCAGGGTTACGAAGACGTTATATATTGACCATGCCTCTAAGGGAAAGGGTGTTATCTCATGAACGACGACTTCTTATATCGTGATGTTCCTGCATTTAGAAAGAGGTTGTTCCGGCTCGGTCTGGCGACCAACTACGGAGTCGACGGAGAAGATTTGGAGTGGGCTCTGGAACAAGGAGTCAACTATGTCTTTTGGACTCCCAACGCGCGAAAGGTGACAAGGTCGCTGAAAGAAGCTTTGAAAAGGAATCGTGAGTCCATTGTCCTAGCAACAGGGCCGACCATCGGGTTTTTCGGCGGGAGCATCAAGGGCGCTTGTGAACGAGTGCTTAAAAAGCTCGGCACTGACTATCTGGATGTATTTCAGCTCTTCTGGCTTGGGCGCACGAGTGCGTGGACTTCCTCCACGATCGATGCGCTGGTCTCCCTTCGCGAATCGGGCATGGTCCGGGCGATTGGGGCGAGCATGCACGACCGGAAGCGGGCAGGCAAGCTCGTTGAAGATTCCCCTTTGGACATGCTGATGATCCGCTACAACGCCGCTCATCCCGGCGCGGAGCAGGATATCTTCCCTTTTGTAGCCAAACGACGGCCGGCGATTGTTGCGTACACTGCCACCCGATGGGGCGGTCTGCTCAAGCGACCGAAGGGCTGGGATGGACCGGTCATGACCGCAGGGGACTGCTACCGCTTCTGCCTGTCAAATCCCTATGTGGATCTGGTGCTGACAGGTCCGAAAACCGGTCAGCAACTCAAGGAGAACCTCCATGGTCTGAGGGGAAAAGCTCCCCTGTCAGAGCAAGAAATGCGTTGGATAAGGGAGTTCGGGCAGGTTGTGCACAAGGCAAGTTCACGGTTCACCTTTAGATTTTAGCAGGTTGCTGAAAAACGCCTATCTACGGCGTTGCCCTCATCCCTCGTCACTGCGACGTACTGGACTGTACGTCTCATTCCTCGGGATTTCGGGCGCCTTGTATCTAAGCGTTTTTGAGCAACCTGCAACCAGACTCTTTTCGTTATCCTGCTAGAAGGCCTTCGGATCTCTTAGGGTTGGACTCTAAGGATTCAGTTGCTTCGGTTCCTAGGGCTTCCTCTCAGAGGCGAAGAAGCAAAACACTTTTTGATTTCACACAATGCAATGTGTAATAATCTGTAGGCACGAAGGGGGTGAATCTGATGGCAACCAATTTGCAGATAGACGACAAACTCATTCTCAAGGCGGTTAGACTCGGCCGGCACAGGACAAAAAGAGAGGCTGTCTCAACGGCACTCGTTGAATACATCCATCAGTTGGAACAAGAGAAAATCCTCTCCATGTTTGGCAGTGTCGATTACGAGCCTGAATACGATTATAAGAAGCAGAGACGCCGGGCATGAAGGTAATCGTAGATACGAGTGTGTGGTCTCTTGCGTTGAGGCGGGGTGCGAGCGAGTCCCTTGCTCCGGTCCAAGAACTTCGTCATTTGATCCGCGACCATCGCGTCCAGATGATTGGCCCCATAAGGCAAGAGGTCCTGTCAGGAATTCGCAGCGAATCCCAGTTCTTAAAACTGAAGAGGCAC
>Ga0208980_10000987_pt1 | contig 16960 bp, 7 predicted proteins | sample WetSurMetagenome_3_FD_187993 | JGI IMG/M metagenome (GOLD analysis project Ga0208980, IMG submission 187993) | Wetland microbial communities from Twitchell Island in the Sacramento Delta, sample from surface sediment Aug2011 Site A1 Bulk (version 2) | ecosystem: Environmental > Aquatic > Marine... | reverse complement strand
GGAGTATAGATCTGCCTTTTCAAAAGCGAATATTCAAACGGTTTGGGTTGATTCTTTGCCTGCTGGTTTGTTTATCGGATTCTGCGTCAGTTATTCTTTGTTTCGTTTTTTTGACAAGATTCCAACAAAGAATCCAATTTTAAAATCCGTGATAATAAGCCTCATCGCCCTAGTCATTATGACAATCCTAAACCTGGTTCCCCATAGTTTTCTTGGGCAGCGTGATGTCTTGCATTACTTTCTCATCGGCATATTGCTCGACACACCAAGGTTTCTCTTTCTTGGAATAGTTATTGGCTATCTATACAGACGGCTGTGCAATGGTTCCAATCCATCCGCCAATGCTTCCAAGTCTGCTCAGGCGAAATAGGTGGACAACCATGGAAACCCAGGCCGCAGCTCGAAGCAAGCGAAAGACATCACGTGAGTTCTACAAGAAACTGTATAAGTTGACTGGAGCGGGAGGCGCAGCCTTCTGGATAACTGACTTCGTACTTTCAGTGTCGCCCATCGCTGCGGAGTATAAAGCTGCCTTCTCTATTTCTAATCTTCCAACAGCTCTAGTTGAAGCTTTGGTTGGCGGTCTGATGATCGGATGCTGCGTCAGTTATTTCCTGCTTCGTTTCTTCGATAAGATCCCAACAAAAAAAACCATCTTAAAGGCATTGATCCTTAGCTTTGCTGCCATGTTCATGATCGAAATCCTTTCAACTCTTGGTAATCCAAGCAATGCCTCTGTCTACCTTTTGATCGACACAGGAATGAACGTGCCAAGATTTTTCGCTCTTGGAATAGTTGTTGGTCATCTATACGAGAAGCTCAATGGAGGTGTTTGATAATGAGAGCGATTATTTGCACAAAATACGGTTCACCGGATGTCCTTCAGCTCCAGGATGTGGCAAAACCCGCTCCCAAGGATGACGAAGTCCTGATCAAAATTCATGCGGCTTCCATTAATTCGCGTGACTTGCGAATGCTGCGGGCAAATCCATTTTTTATGCGACTGATGCCTGGATGTCTTTTCCGTCCTAAAAACAAGATCCTTGGGGCGGATGTGGCCGGGCGAGTCGAGGCGATTGGCCGTAATGTCAAACAGTTCAAGCCAGGTGATGAAGTCTTTGGATTCTTGCCGAGTTCAACCGGTCGTGGCACTTTTGCCGAGTATGTATGTGCCAAGGAAAATCTAATAATGCTGAAACCGGCCAACCTCACGTTTGAGCAGGCTGCGGCTGTACCTTTGGCGGCGATGACTGCTTTGCAGGGCCTGCGCGACAACGGAAACATTCAGCCAGGACAAGAGGTCTTGATATATGGCGCCTCTGGTGGTGTCGGAACGTTTGCCGGGCAGATCGCCAAAGCGTTCGGCGCTGAAGTCACCGCGGTGTGCAGCACGAGGAATCTGAAAATGGTGCGCTCGCTTGGGGCAGACCACGTCATTGATTACAAAAAAGAAGATTTCACCAAAAACGGGCATCAGTATGACCTGATCCTGGCGGTGAACGGGTATCACCCGATCTCGGATTATCTGCGTGCATTAAAACCTGAAGGAACCTATGTCGTTGCTGGTGGCTCGATGCTTCAACTCTTCCAGGCGGCGGGCAATGGGAAAAGGATTTCAAAGACCGGGGGCCAGAAAATAGTTGTCGTATCGCTGGTGCAAAGTCATAAAGACCTGGACATTATAAAAAGTCTCCTTGAATCCGGGAAGATCATGCCGGTTATCGATGGATGTTACACTTTAAACAAAACCCGTGATGCTTTCTGGTATTATGAGTTGGAACATTCCAGAGGGAAAATCGTCATAAGTGTGGACTGATTATTTATGTTATTCAGCCAATCTTTGAGTGTTTCAAGAAGGAAAAATGAAAAGAATCTTTATATTCATAATCATATTGATGGCACTGACAGCCTGCACAGCGCCCCGGGTTCAGACACCTGAACCTGCTGCGACGGATGCTGCCCAGGCGAACATGCCGAATCCCGCCTCGGTCAATTGCGTACAGAATGGGAACAAACTCGAAATTCGCAATGCTGCCGATGGCAGCCAATACGGTATATGTATATTTCCAGATGGCAGCTCTTGTGACGAGTGGGCTTATTTCCGGGGTGAGTGTGGCCTCGCAGCACAAAAAAGCCTGACACCTGCCATAAACGTTGAGGCAACCATCGCAAATTCCAGTGGTGGTTTCATGCCACCCGATACCACGGAAGAGATCTCAGATTGGTGGGGCGTCATCAAGAGTACGGAACCCGGTGCCCAGTATGATGACTACTTTGAGCGGCAGGACCTGGGGCAAATCATCTATTTTGGCATCGATTCAATGGACCCTGTGATTAAGTCACAGATCGAGGTGCTGCGCGATAGCGGCAAGATCGTTCATCTTTATGGCATACTACACAGTAATGTGCCTGACTATAACGGTTCTCAGATCCAGGTGATTCGAATCGAAATTGATGAGTAAACTAAACCTGATTTATCCTGATAACGTCATAACGGTTAGAGTGGTTAATCCTTAACCAGATTATCACGAAGAATGGATTTGACCTTATAACCAAGCAATTATGAGTCGCCTTTCCCCCGGGTGCAGCGACCTAGGGGGAGCTGCTCCGGGGGACACCGCGCCTACAAGGCGCAGGTGCCCCCGAATTTCGCGTGCGCCCCTTCGGGGTGCGTGCAACCCGTGTGCGCCCAAAGGGTGCAGGCAACGCCAGTAGAAACTATACCCAAAGAACGGGCACTTTGTGGACAATATGGACAATATGGACGCCGGACCTAGTTCCTTCGAATCCCCTAAGTATGGGGACTTACGTCAGTAGGTTGGGGGTTCCGTAAGCACTGGCTTGACAGTGTCAAGCCACCCCGAAGGGGCACAAAGTGGTCGAATCCCTCCAGGGGCACCATATATTTTTATTCCGTAGGAGCGCACAGCGGTGCGCCCCTCTGTGCTACCCATTGATTTTCATGCGACAAAAATGAGCAATAATTACCATTCACTTGTATAATTTAATTGATGGGAGCGGATATCTGTTTATCTATGATTCTTCATCCCTTGGGAGGTGGTAGAGTAGAAGGAGCGGGAAGGTTACATTCCGGCGGAACGCACGTGACTATGAGCGATAACCCCCCAAGAACAGGGGCAGGCGATAAAGCTGACCAACAACACAGCACCCTCCACATATTATGAGATCATGGATCTTTGTGCCTTTGAGGTTTAAGAGTCCTTGCCTAGAATATCGTCCACTACATCTTGCACCCGATATGTTACTTGTCCATGGTGCGATAAACGTCGTACATCCCCTAGATGATTACCCAGTGTAACAATCGCGGATTCTTCCATTTGTTCTCCTGGTTGTTTGCTCACCTGGCCTAGTCCTGCACATGATAGGAGGCCGTTGCACAAACAGCGTCGGCCTGATGCATTGTGCGGAAGACCGCGTTTATTGACAAAGTTTTCAACTGGTGCGGCCGGACAACGGTGAAAAAGATGGCGTATTCCATCTGGATCAGGTTTGCTGAACCCGCGCTGCTGTAACAACCCGATATCGCAATTCCGAAGCCTGGCAGCATAAACTTCTTCGTTTGCAAGGGTATCATTCAACTGCACTACTTTGAATGGGAATCCCGTGGGAGAGAACATTGTCGTATGCACCAGCGCGTTGTCATCTATCCCTTTTTTGATTTCATCTATTATCGCAGTGCGGTATGCTGGTTTCATGCCAGACTCTTCAGTGAGGGCAAAGACAGTGCCAACCTGTACACCTACTGCCCCGGCATCCAAAGCCTGATGTAGTTTCTCGCGACTGCCATAACCCCCAGCCAGCCAGAATGGAAGCCCAACCTGCCGGATTGATTGCAGGTCTGGTTCATCCATTTCACTGTATTGGGGCTGACCTGTGCTGTCTGTCTGCAATGGTCCCTGCGGAGGGGCATTGTGACCGCCAGCAGTATGATGCTCAATAACAAAACCATCGGGCGCTTCACTTTTGCTTTCCGCCAATAATTTAACCAAATTATCCAGTGACGCAATTGCTAGAAATGCTGGCCGTTGCAAAGGCTTTTGTACCAGCTTACCCTCAGCTACCTGCCGGGGTTCGAAAGGCACGTGGAAGGACTCGCCCGGCTCACGATACATCACCGACAAATCAATGTCAACGGCATCATGTTTAACCAATCTGGAACAGAGTGCAGGCAGACCGTCCGGATTGCCCGCTCCTACAATCACCCCGTCTACCCCGGCGAGCAGCGCCCCGTACATCGTATAGATCAGCGGTAATTCAACCTTTTTCATGAAATTAATAAATATGATCCCATCATGTCCCTCCTTGGCCAGCCAGACTTCGGAAAATCCGGTAGCAATCAGAAGTTCGATAACATTTTCGTCCAGGGTAAGTGCTACTGGCGTCGCCGGCTGAACAGGCAATGGAAAACGATTGTTACCATCCGGACCTTGCACAATTTGTTGGGGTGGATTTATAAAAGGTGTTTTTAGTTCTTTGCCACCATCAATAAAGTAACGATTGCAGATCCTCTGGCCAATATTGACACCATACTTCATATCAAAAGCTGCCATAGCGCGCTGGATATGACCATCGGGATCACCCAACTGTAACAGCCGTACATAAACCCAATCCAACCCGGTTCCTGAGACGGTGCCAGCGGTTATTCCTGGTCGCTCCATCGCTACGGCTTTGGCCATTCTCCAGTTGGATATGTAAACACCCATACCACCTTGAATGAGTTTTACTTTTTGAAGGAAATTCATATTCACACCTCAGCTTAAATGCTTTTGCTCAACCAGCCACAACGGCAATCTTCTTTTTCAGTAAACAACGCTAAATACACTGTGTACTTAGATAAATGTATACTATTCAGCTTGACAATGCTGAGTCATCCAGACTGATTAAACTCTTAGCAATAAAAACCCCAATATTGGTTAAAAGGTATTGTGAAAACATCCTACACAAAGTTATTACTTCGTGGAAGAGACTAGATTAATTACAAATCGCGGTATCCCTCCATGACTACGTAATATCGTTAGGGCTAAAATGATGCTGATTTCCTTTTTTGCCCTGTTTCTTTTTTCAAGAAGCATCCCCTTCATAAAGCCAAGGGGATAAGAATTTTGAAATTCCAAATATCTTGTGCCTGCTTGCCATTCAATAACGAATATCCGAATCCCTTAGTATCTTTTGGTGTTGTATATGAACATGCCGAACAAAGCGTAAACTTTTGTCAGCATTTATTGATAGATAACTGACGGTTTTTTTTCTTTCTCAACCGCCAAAAATTGAGTCTAATCTACAACCTTGTCAAACTAGGTTTGCTTAACGTCGCCTATTTATAACCAACATCAATACTTCTTCTGCAAGGAGATCAAATATGAACCAACCAAAATTTATAGCAGTTGTGGGATTGGGGACCATTCTTCCAGATGCATTTAATGTCAATTCATTCTGGGACAATATTCTTTCAGGCAAATATTCGATCGGAAATGTCCCGGAAGACCGGTGGAGCACAGATTTATATTATGATCCTGATCCGTCTTCTGTGGATAAAACTTATTCAAAGATTGGGGCCTTTGTCCGCGAATACAAGTTTGATCCCTTAAAATACGGGATTGCCATCCCACCTAAGGTATTGGCGGTCATGGATATGGCACAACAATGGGCGATTGCCGCCAGTCTACAGGCGCTCAAGGATTATGGCTATCCTGAAAGAAATCTTGACCCAGAACGTGTTGCTGTGATTTTTGGTAATTCCAATGCCGGAGAGAATCATTATCGTTCCACTTTTCGAATCCTGGCGCCCGAGTACATTAATGCCATGTCTTCGGTACCTGAGTTTAATAATCTCCCGCAGGCTGTTCGTGAATCGATCGCGAGTGGGGTATTAAACAAGATTCGCTCTGAGATACAAACAATCACAGAAGATACCATGCCCGGAGAACTTTCAAACATTATCGCCGGACGTGTGGCAAATGTGTTTAATTTCAGTGGACCAAATTTCGTCACAGATGCTGCATGTGCTTCATCCCTGGCCGCCCTCCAGGGCGCGATTGATGGATTGATGAATCGGAAATTTGATGCTGTATTAACCGGTGGAATTGATCGGAGCATGGGTCCCGAATCTTATATTAAATTCAGTAAGATTGGTGCTCTAAGTGCAGATGGATCGCGACCATACTCAGACGGTGCGAATGGTTTTGTCATGGGTGAGGGAGCGGTGGTTTTTCTGTTGAAACGCTTGGAGGATGCAGAACAAGCCGGAGACAAGATCTATGCTGTCATTCGGGGCATTGGTGGCAGTTCCGATGGCAAAGGCAAGGGGATTACAGCACCGAACCCCTTGGGGCAGCAGCGTGCCATCGAGCGTGCCTGGCTTGATGCCGGCATCAATCCAGAATTGGTCGGCCTTGTTGAAGGTCACGGTACTTCAACAAAAGTAGGGGATGTCACTGAGGTTAACAGTTTGAATTCAATATTTGGTCCACTCCAACTGAAAAAGAATAGCGTTGTGCTTGGATCTGTTAAATCGAACTTAGGACATTTAAAAAGTGCTGCTGGTGCAGTTGGGCTTCTAAAAACAATTCTTTCTTTGCATCATCATGTGCTTCCTCCAACTGTTAACTTCGAAAAACCGAACCCTAATATTGATTTTGCCAATCTTCCTTTCAGGGTCACATCAAAATCTGGGGAATGGGAGAGAATGAATAGTAATTACCGATTTGCTGGTGTTAGCTCGTTTGGTTTTGGTGGTACGAATTTCCATGTTGTACTGGAAGAGTATTATCCTGGTATGGCAGGGAATGGCGTATCATCCTTCGCTGTCACTGGAAAGTCTGCTGCGATTTCATCATCGACATTTACCGAAAAGTCACCCGGCGAACATTCTGCACCTGATGCAATATCCAATGTCCAAGCTGAAGATTTTAATAAGGTAAAGGAATATGTACTCAGTACGGTAAGTCTAAAAACTGGTTATCCGGTTGAGATGCTTGATTTGGATTTGGATCTTGAAGCAGATTTGGGCATCGATACCGTCAAACAAGCTGAATTGTTTGCAACAATGCGAGCGAACTACAATATACCCCGGCGAGAGGATTTGCGACTCTCAGATTACAACACGCTCACAAAGGTTATTGGTTTTGTTCTAACTTCACTAAACTCAGAATCTGAAGTTGATAATGTTCAACTTCCAGTGATAATTCAAAGTATTGAAAATCCTGTACCTATTGTATTCTCAACAAGCGATCAGGAAAGTGAACTGAAACCTTATCAGGGATTATTCTTTGCGTCAGCCCAAAACTCAGTAGAGTTAATAAACATGGTCCAGGCACAATTAGATGCGATCCGATCTGGTAATGCTCATGCTTCCCGATGTCCAACTCAAGAGGAACTTGGCCGTGCCGAACGTATCTCCATCGATTACGCCAACCCTGAAGAATTGATAAAAAGATTAGAAAAAACCATTAACACACTGGAAAAAGAAAATGCTGCTTCCTGGAAAGCTCTTCAAGCTCATGGTATTTATCGTGGGAGTGGAAAACCGGGGAAGGTGGCTTTCCTCTTTCCTGGACAGGGTTCCCAATATGTGAATATGCTGCTTGATCTTCGCGATACCGAGCCGGTGGTCCGTGACACATTTGATGAAGCTGATAAGATCATGACCCCGATTCTTGGCAAGCCGTTAACCAACTTCATTTATACGAATGGCACAGAGGAAGAGCTAAAACAGGCTGAACAGGAACTAAAGAATACAGCCATCACACAACCTGCAATGCTTACTGCTGATGTGGCAGTATTGCGAGTTTTAAGAAAATATGGCATTGAGCCGGATATTGTCATCGGCCACAGTCTTGGAGAATATGCGGCACTTGTTGCAGCAGGCGTTTTGACTTTTGGCGAGGCTCTAGAGGTTGTCAGTGCCAGGGGACGTGAGATGTCCAAGATAAAAGTGGATGATCCAGGGTGCATGGCTGCAGTATCCGCGCCCCTGGAGAAGGTCAACGAGATCATAAGCTCGATCGATGATTACGTGGTGATTGCCAATATCAACAGTCCTGTTCAATGCGTTCTGGGCGGAACGACAAGGGCAATTGATGCAGCTATTGTTAAATTTATCGCGGATGGATTCCAGGCAGTGAAGATCCCCGTGTCTCATGCATTTCATACAAAAATAGTCGCATCTGCAAGCGGTCCCCTACGCGAAGTTATCGCTCGAATGAATATAAAGAAACCCTTGCTTCCAATCGTAGCGAATGTAACCGGTGAGTTGTATCCATCTGGACGAGAAGAAATTCTTGATATTCTCGCTAACCAGGTGGCTTCACCCGTCCAGTTTGTTAGAGGAATGCAGACATTGTATGCTGAGGGAGCACGCATATTTATTGAATCAGGTCCGAAACGGGTTTTGAATGCACTCGCTTTGGATAATTTTAAAGATCGAGAAGATGTTTCTATCATATCCACCAACCATCCACGCAAAGGTGGTAAATCCAGCTTCAATGAAGCTCTATGTGGTTTGTACGCTTCTGGGATTCCCGTCAAAGGATCCAGCCCGTCCACAACGACCACTGTTGATAAATCGTTTTTAATGCAGAAATCAGAGATATTTGAAAAGGAACAGAGTAGTCAATCTTTCTCAATACCATTTATGGGTTCCGTTATGATCACCGGGGCAGGTCTCGGCTTGCCTGGTAAAAATCATCATGTTTTTGACGATACAAATATCAATCGAATTTTAGACGGGGATATGCTGATCGAGCATCTTCCTGAAGATGCCCGCACCGAAATGCTTGAGAAACATGTTACCCGCCTGGTAAAAAGCGACGCAGGGGCAGTGATGGAAGAGATCACAGATCTTGACCAGGTTCTTAAACTCGCCGGTCAGGGCGGTGAATTCGACCTGGTTAAGCAGTTTGGTATTCCCGAAGAGCGTGTTGAGTCCCTCGATATCTCATCCCAACTTGCGATCGCAGCAGGTATTGAAGCCTTGCGCGACGCGGGCATACCCCTAGTGATGGCCCATCGCCGGACAACGAAAGGCACCTATCTGCCAGATCGTTGGAAATTACCTGAATCGATGCAAGATGAGACAGGTGTGATCTTTGGCTCAGCTTTCCCTGGATTAAATCGTATGGCTGAAGAAGCAGACAGATTCTACGAAACAAAAATTCTGGAGCGCCAGTTGCTCGAAGTGAAATCCACTATTAACCTGGTGCGATCATTGAACCACACTGGGCAAATCCTACTCCAAAATGATCTGGAGCGGCAAAAATACGAACTTGAAATACGGATTAAAGAAATCGATTACCACTTTGACCGTCGTTTCGTATTCCGTATCCTCGCCATGGGACATTCACAGTTTGCCGAATACATAGGTGCCCGAGGACCCAATACTCACGTTAACGCCGCTTGCGCCACAACCACTCATGCTGTCTCAGTCGCAGAAGACTGGATTCGATCAGGTCGTTGCCGCCGGGTAATCGTGATTGCTGGTGATGATGTCACCAATGACAACTTAATCTCATGGATTGGCACAAGTCTGTTCGCCAGTGGTGCAGCTACAACTGAAGGAAACCTTCACCTTGCAGCTATCCCATTTGATAAACGCCGCAATGGAATGATCATGGGGATGGGTGCTGCTGCACTCGTCATTGAAAGTGAAGATGCTGCACGTGAACGGGGTGTTCGTGCGATCGGCGAAATCCTTTCAACAAATATCGCTAACAGTGCTTTCCACGGTACAAGACTCGATGTGCAACATGTGAGCGAGGTCATGGAACGGTTGCTGCAAACTGCCGAGCAACGCTTTGGCATCCGCAGACAGGATATCGCCCACGAAACAGTATTCATGTCGCATGAGACCTATACGCCTGCCCGTGGTGGAAGTGCCAGTGCTGAAATTCAAGCACTTCGTCACTGCTTCAAGGATGCTGCCAACCAAGTGATCATCGCCAACACAAAGGGCTTTACTGGTCACTCAATGGGTGTTGGCATCGAAGATGTTGTAGTGATTAAAGCGCTTGAAACAGGTAAGATACCTCCCATCGCATACATTCATGATGGGTTTGAGCCAGATCCTGAATTGGGTGATCTGAATCTTTCTCAAGGAGGTGTTTACAATCCTCAATTTGCATTACGTCTCGGAGCTGGATTCGGCTCGCAAATTGCCATGAGCCTGGTGCGCAAAGTACCTGGCATAGGGGAGCGAATTAATAAACAAAAACACCTACAGTGGTTGTCTGCCGTAGCCGGGTATGATCATGTTGAACTCGAAGTGGTTCAGCGAACACTTCGCGTGAAATCCCAGGGAGTTCCAGTTCGTGAACCTGCAAAATCCACCTGGCAGTACGGTCATGGCCCTACTGTATGGTCCACTGCTGAAACGACAAATGTTGTTTCCACCCCAGTTGCAATGGTTATTGATCCTTTAATAAAATCCGAAAAACAACCAGAAGAAAATGGGGTAGTGGTAGAGAAACTGGTTGCAGCAAGTTCCTCAATGAATGCCGGATCTAATCCTAAATCAGAAGATATCAAGACTTATATTTGTTCAGTTGTGTGTGAAAAAACCGGTTATCCCATCGAAATGCTAGACCTTGACCTCGATCTTGAAGCTGATCTCGGTATCGATACGGTAAAGCAGGCAGAGCTATTTGCGTCAATCCGTACACATTATGGTATTCCCCGTCGAGAGGATCTTATCCTCGCGGAGTACAACACGCTCCAGAAAGTGATTGGATTTGTAAGCGAGAACCTTAACACTGCTGGTTGGGATGATACAAAACCTGTAGAAAGTAAAACCTTCCCAATAAATGAATCTACAGTCGAATCCAAAAACTCAGGATCCATTCAAGAATTCGAGGTGATTAAAACACAGGTACTCTCCGTTGTGAGTGAAAAAACCGGGTGCCCGGTTGAAATGCTTGACTTGGATTTGGATCTGGAAACCGACCTTGGCATCGACATAGTTAAACAGGCTGAATTGTTTTCCGCAATCTGCAACCATTATGGTATCCCTCGGCGTGAAGATCTAATCCTCGCAGATTATCCCACTTTAACCAAGGTAATTGCATTTGTGTTGGAAAATCTCACTTTAGGAATTGATCCAAAGACAGCTGTCGAAAAAACAAAGGAATTGGATACAACCACTAATGTTCCAGAGCAGATCCCTGCATCTGTGGACGACACAACATCGAAATTTGAAGCGATTAAGTCGCATGTACTTTCGGTCGTCAGCGAAAAAACCGGGTATCCAACAGAGATGCTGGATCTTGACCTTGATCTGGAAGCCGATCTTGGAATAGACACTGTGAAACAAGCGGAGCTTTTTGCATCCGTTAGAACGCATTATGGTATCCCAAGACGGGAAGATTTGATCCTTGCAGACTACAACACGCTTGTAAAAGTGATTGGCTTTGTAGTGGACGCGCTGAATTTGAAAGAGAAAAATTCTGAAGGTATTCAAACTACCTTGACTGAAGCTCAAAATACGGTTGAAATTCCGATTACCCAGGAAGCTTCTGAAGCAACGGATCGGTCAACCGTATCCCGTCGCTTGCCAGTTCCCGTTCTTTTCCCCAAGATTGAGTTATGTGTGCCTACAAAGGTTACGTTGGACAACAACAAAGTAATAGTTGTTGGTGATAAAAGCAATGTCGGTGCTGCCTTGGCGAAGAAATTAAAATCTTTCAACGCAGTGGTTGCGTTGATCAAACCCGCTGATGCAGCTATTAAAGTAGCTGAATTTGCGAAAGCGGGCGACCTGGCGGGAGTCTATTTTCTCCCAGCTTTGGATGCTGATCCGGATTGGGCAAATGTTGACCAGAGTAAATGGTCAGTTGCCAGGGCTGAGAGGGTCGATACGCTTTACCATATCGCACAAGCTTTGCCTGAGACAGCTTTCTTGCTCTGCGCCACACGCATGGGTGGGCTACATGGTTTCCATGCTCCTGAAAATCCTCTCGGGGGTTTGGTCAGTGGCTTCACAAAAGCAATTAAACGTGAAAGACGCGGCCAATTTGCCAAGGTGATCGATTTCCAGATGAAAGCTTCTGCATCGAAAATTGCAAAAGTTTTGGTTTCAGAGACGCTGTACGACCCAATATCAGTGGAAATTGGGTATGAAAATGATATGCGGTTTAGTGTGGCTCTACGTGAAATGCCTACTAACAAATCACAAAAAATACCCCTCAAAGAAGGTGGTATTTATGTGGTCAGTGGTGGAACCGGTGGAATCACAAGTTCGGTTGTTACCGACCTGGCAAAATCAACACGCGGTACTTTCTACCTATTGGGACGGACAAACTTGCCTGACAAAGATAATCCGGACCTTCAGATGTTGAAAAACGACCGAAATGCTTTCAAATCAGAACTATATAAACGCTTGGCTGAGTCTGGTGAAAAGCTAACCCCGGTTCAGTTTGAGCAGAAAGTCTTAGCTTTCGAACGTGCTTCTTCCACACTTGACCTGATGGCCTATGTGGAAGCTGTTGGTGGCAAAGCTGTATACATGGCCTGTGATGTAACTGACATGAAATCAGTATCGAAAGTCGTCACGGCAATTGGCAAGGTCGAGAAGTATGTGGATGTTTTCATCCACGCAGCTGGTCTCGAGATAAGCCGGAAGATCGAAAGTAAAACACTTGAAGAATTTCAACGGGTTGTTTCGGTTAAAACGGATGGATTTATGAATCTCTTTAGATCGCTTGAGAGTAAAAACCTTCTTCCGAACATGGTTGTGTTCTTCTCGTCTGTGGCCGGAAGATTTGGTAACGCTGGTCAGACAGACTATAGTGCCGCGAATGATTTACTCTCAAAATACAGCTTTTGGCTACCCAAACAGTATCCTGGATTGAAAGTTATTTCTATTGACTGGGGTGCCTGGGCGGAAGTTGGAATGGCAAGCCGTGGAAATGTCCCGATATTGATGGAACGCGCTGGAATCGAGATGTTGAAACCATCTGTTGCAGCTCCTATGGTCCGCGAAGAGTTGGAATATGGGCAAAGTGGTGAAGTCGTGATTGCCGGATCACTGGGTATACTCGAGAATCGCAGCGCCGATAGTTGCGTCCTTGACATCAAGCATTCAGATGATGCCCTACGTGCTGGAAATCCCATCCATAGCATGTTTAGCCACTTGGTAGGATTCGATACGAACGACGGTATCCGTCTTGAAGCGGAATTGAATCCTGAAGAAATTTCTTTCCTGCGCGACCATGCGATCAATGGCATCCCGGTTCTTCCTGGTGTGATGGGTATCGAAGGATTCTCGGTGGCTTCCAAGCACATTGCTTCGGTCCTGGCGTCAGAGAAGGGTGGATTCGAGGTGGAGAGACTGGAAAACATCCAATTCCTCTCCCCGTTCAAATTTTATGGCAACAAACCCCGAACGATTGTTTGGAACGCAGTAGCTTATCGTATGAGCGAAGGGCTGAAGGTGGAAGTCAAACTTGAATCGGATATCACGCGCCACAATGGAAATGTGAAGCACACAATTCACTTCACGGGGGAGGTCTACCTCGCTTCGGCTATACCGGTATCTGATGCTGTTGCCATCCCACCTAAATGGACCAAGAAACAGTCTGTTATGGCTGAGGATATTTACAAGGTCTATTTTCATGGTCCTTCGTTCCAGGTTTTAGATGCCGCACAGTTTTCAGAGGGGAAGGTGCTTGGAAAATTCAACAAGAAACTCGTTGGCATATCAGCCGATGATCCGGGATTATTTGCCACACCGCTTTTAATCGAGTTATGCTTCCAGACCGCCGGATTATTCGAAGTTGGTGCAACTGGCATGCTTGCCTTACCACAATCTGTAGGCGCTCTTAAAATTTTCAAGCAGCCATTGAACGGCGTTGCTATTTTTGCTGAGGTGGAGACGCACACGGTGAACGGGAAGTACTCGTTCGATGCCCGCGTAGTCGATGCCAGGGGGAATGTCTTCCTCGAGTTGACAGATTATCAGACTTCGCCATTGCCGTACCCTGCAGAAAAGAATCTTGTTGAACCACTTAAAATCCTGGTTCCAACGTCTGGCAATTCTGGCAAGCGGTAGATTCTTGTCTCCTCCCCGGATCCGTGAGAACGATCCGGGGAGGGATTTCCTGCAATGTCCATTTTCTGGTCATACCAAAAGATAAGTAACTGGATAAGCGAGATAGATCTTGCTGATCCATTTCAGCATTTGAGCGAACAGGAAAAAACAATATATCAAAAGCTAAAGTTTCCTAAGCGCCAGGCGGAATGGCTTGGTGCAAGATTGGTGATCAAGGATCTGGTTCGAGCTGTCGACATACGCTACGAGACCCGAAAAACGAAGGCACTTGAATTGCTAAATGAAGAAAGTGGTGCCCCCTATCTCAAGGCAACCGGGGTTCAAGAGTCTACAGGAAGGGTCTCCTTGAGCCATTCCAATGGTCATGTCTTATGCGCTTATTCACCAGAGGTGATTCCACTCGGAGTTGACCTTGAATTGGTTGAACCGCGGGGGAATGAATTTGTCGAAGATTATTTCACCGAAAGTGAGATATTACAGGCTGATAAACTTGATGGACCAGAGCGCCAATTGCATGAAACCATGATTTGGAGCTGTAAGGAATCAGTCTTAAAAGCATTATCATCAGGATTACGTGTAGATACGCGATTGGTTGAAGTTTATCTACCCAAAATCGATTTTCAACTAAATGGATGGACAACGCTTGGTTTGAAATCAAGTCTGTTAAATACAGAATCCTTGAGCCTGGTCTGGCGAAGGGAAGGAAATTTCGTTCTTACAGCATGTATTCCCTGTGGCAATGAAAAAGAACTAAACAGGATTAACCTTTAGATAATCGTTTTTTTGGGGTCGATAATCCCATAAATCATTTGAAAAACGCATTCCCTGTGCTTCTAGTATACGGATCCTGCTTAGGTATGCGGTTCCTCGCATTAATTGCATTGAAATATCCACTACCGATCGATTTTGGGCTTTTTCTAGGTAGGTACCCCGAACCCAATCATTGAACGCACCCATTGATGGACCGCACCAGATTTGGTAATCCATTTCGCGATCTTTTTCACCAGTGTTTGACCATCTGGAGGATAATCCCAGGTACCAACGGAATATGAGCGCCATTTTGGCTTTTGGTTTCTGGTTTGCGCGCTCGATCTGTTCAGGATCGCGTTCGCCAAAAAACTTGACACATTCATCCCATATCGAAGTCAGGCTTTGTTTGAAGATCGTAGATTCCAATTTCTCCCTCTCATCTGCAGGAATTTCGTCGATGGAATTGTAACGCTGGTATAGGTCGAATAATTTCTGACCTCTCATCGCAAACATCGTGCCTCGTTTGAGAACCTGGACCTTAACGCCCATTTCAAACATATCGCTGGCAGGAGCCATGGTAACATCTGTCATCTCCATCTGGGCAAGCAGGTTTCTGGTATGTTCAGATGCACCAGCTTCCACGCATCCCTGGTTGATCGAACCTGTGGTTAAATATGCAGCGCCCAACATAAACGCCGCTAATGCAGAGGAAGGTGTAGCAATTCCTCCCGCTGCTCCTACCCTTACCGGGATCAGGTAATGATATTTATCCTGCATAGCATCACGCAATCGGATGATCGCAGGAAGTATCCCGACCAAAGGACGATTATCTGTATGTCCACCAGAATCAGCCTCGACGGTAATATCGTCTGCAATCGGTACAGTCTTTGCGAGTTTTGATTGCAATTCTGTAATTTCACCTTCATTTACAAGTTGGTTTAGGAACTCATCAGAGGCAGGTTGAAGGAATTTGCTGGCAACCTCTCGACGTGAAACCTTGGCGATGATATGGTTACCAATTACGATGCGTCCATCAGGATTTTGCGATAAACCTGAAACTCGATAGCGCACCAGGTTTTTCGTTACAGTGATGTAAGCAGAGGCTTCAACTACTTTGATATCATACTTGAGATAGAGGTCTACCGATTTCTGTTCAAGGGCAGGCTCAAATGGACTGTTGATCAGATTGAAGGCATAGGGCTTGCTGGGAAGAGCTTCTTTTATTACATTAATCGCTTTCTCGATTCTTGCGGGAATACATCCACCTGCACCAAAGGAACCCATAAATCCTGCATTTCCAAGTTCTATTACGAAATTTTCTGAGGCAATAGCATTCGCCATTGCTCCACCATACAAAGCATATCTAAGGTTGTAAGTGGATTTGAACTCTTGATCGCCAAGATTTTCCGGATGGAGACTCGGACAATAAGCAACGACGTTCCAGCCTTTATTATTTGAAGCGGCAAAGTTAATACCTGGATTATTTTGCTCATCCTTGTTTGATATAAGGAATATTGGCTTTTCCAATTGATGTAAATACTTTTGAACAGTCTCTGTTGTACAATCTACACCTTGTTCGGAAAGTGAATTCGCTATTTTAAAGGAATTTCTTGCAGTTGTTATTGTCCCTTGGATTGGGTTTTTATTCATTGTTATCGCCTCAATATTATCTGTATGATTAACACAATAAGGGACACAATGGTTCGATATGCACTCGATGCATTAAAAAAAATCTCTTATCCAATTTTACTTAATATTTCCCCTGAATTTCAGAAATAAGGTTTCTATATGAGAAATGTATAACTTGTTTAATACTTGTATTCCTATGTCCCCGGATAACATACCCCTTTGGTCGCCCAATAATGATGTATTGATTGTCGGTGATGATCGGGGGCTATTGGAATGCCTTGTCTTTGCCGTTGAGATAAATACTCGGACATATTATATTATTGATAGTGATTTATTGGCAATTGAATGGCTTAATAGATACGATTTTAGGTCTGATTCTCTAACGTACTATTTTTCAATATTCAATAATATTAGTTGTTTATGTGTACCCTAGTGAATCATACCTAACATCGTGAATAAGCTGTAGAATTATACAAGGAGATCACGATGGATTCAGAATTACGAGTTGCACAGCATAAGTTA
>Ga0208980_10000986_pt1 | contig 16976 bp, 12 predicted proteins | sample WetSurMetagenome_3_FD_187993 | JGI IMG/M metagenome (GOLD analysis project Ga0208980, IMG submission 187993) | Wetland microbial communities from Twitchell Island in the Sacramento Delta, sample from surface sediment Aug2011 Site A1 Bulk (version 2) | ecosystem: Environmental > Aquatic > Marine... | reverse complement strand
CGGAGGCCGGGTCGAGCGCCACTTCCTCCGCCAGGTCCTTCAGAGTATAGCCCGTCAGCCCGAGCTCGGGGAAGACGACGAGCCCGGCCTTCTGCCGCCGGGCCTTTCTGAGGATATCGAGGTGGGCGTCGACGTTCGCTTCGATGTCGCCGAGCTTGGGGACGATCTGGGCCAGAACGGTCTTCATGGGCCAAAATTAGCACAAAGGCCGCGCGGGTTCAAACCCGAACGGGCCATGGGACCGCTCCTGGCCGGTCCTTGAGGCTTGAAGCGGGTTGAAAATCGGGCGGGAATGGATTATAGTTTGGCGTCGACGCCCCATGAACCACATTGCCGTCCACCTTCGCGACATCTTCTTCAACAAGAAGACCGGCCGTCTGATCTACAGACGGAAGGAGATCCTCAAATATTTCTTCTTCGACAAGGGCGCGATCATCCAGGTCAAGACCAACCAGCCGGACGAGCGGCTGGGCGAGATCCTCTACAAGCTCGAACGGATCCCCAAGGACGCCCACTCCAAGATCGACGAGTACATCGAGCCCAATGCGAGCATCGGCGAGGTCCTCAAGACCCGGGGCGTGATCTCCGAGGAGGACCTGGCCGAGGCCCTGGCCCACCAGGTCCGGGAGAGCATCCTCAACATCTTCGGCGTCTTCGACGCCGAGATGGAATTCCAGCCCCAAGAGGACTTCGTCTCGCCGGGCGTCGAGTCGCGGGTCAGCGTGCCGCTCCTCATCGAGTACGGCATCCGGCGCATGCAGCCGAACCCGCTCCTCAAGGCGTTCCTGGGCCCCCGGATGCCCACGCTCGGCCGCAAGACCTATGTCTATCTCCTGACCCTCGAGGAAAAGGAGATCCTGGAGAAGGTCAACGGCAAGGACGCCGCCGAGATCATCCTGCGCACGCTGACCATACCGGCCGACCAGTTCTGGAAGAGCCTGTACCTCTTCTACTGCCTCGGCGTCATCGACCTGGCGGGCAATAGCGAGGAGGCGCCGCCGCCGGACCTGAAGTCCCGCCTGCAGCCTTCGGTCGCCGCGAACAAGGACATCCCCCAGGCGATCGCCGAGGTCCTGTCCTACCGCGACATGCTGCCGGCCATGACCCTCTATCAGATCCTGGACATTCCCAAGACGGCCTCGGATGAGGACGTCAAAAAGGCCTATTTCCAGCTGGCCCGGAAATTCCACCCCGACCGGTTCGACCGGATGCTCGCCGCGGAATTCAAGACCCCGATCGACGAGGTCTTCGACGGCATCACCAACGCCTACCGCGTCCTCAGCAACAAGGATTCACGGCGGGCCTACGACGCCAAGTCCGGCCCGGCCTCGACCCAGGACGACGTTCAGGAGCAGTACCGCCGGGCCGACACCAAGTTCCGCCAGGGCAAGACCCTGCACGGGCAAGGCCGCTACGACGAAGCCATCGCTTACCTCGAAGAGGCGGTCCGCATCCGCAAGGACAAGGGCGATTATTTCCTGCTTCTGGCGATGTGCGAATCGAAGATCAAAGCCTACGTCAAGAAAGCGGAACAGGATTTCCTGAAGGCCATGCAGCTCGAGCCCTGGAACCCGGAGGCCTACGTCGGCCTCGGCCTCCTCTACAAGGCCGAGGGCCTGCAGACCAAGGCCATCAAGCAGCTGGAGAAGGCCCTCGAAGCGGAGCCCGACCATGCCTCCGCGCGAGAGGCGCTCGAGGAGCTGACCGGGAGCAAGCCCAAGGTGGCCAGGGGCCCCTTCGGGATCAATCTCTTCGGCTCGAAGAAGAAAAAGCCGTAGCTAGGCCTTCCGGCCGACCATTTCCAGGAATTCCCTCTCGCCGATCGTCCGCACCCCGAGCTCCCGGGCCTTGTCGAGCTTCGAGCCCGGCGAATCCCCGACGACGAGGCCGGTCGTCTTCCGCGTCACGGACGACCCGACCTCGGCCCCGAGGGCCTCGAGGAGCTCGCGGGCCTCGTCGCGGCTCAGGCCGGACAGGGTCCCGGTGATGACGAAGACCTGGCCCGCCAGGGGCTTGGGCCCGGCCGGCTCCGCGGCGGCCCGGTCGTTCACGCCCGCCTGACGGAGACGCCGGATAAACTCGCGGTTCTCCGGTTGGCCGAAGAAAAAGAGGATGCTTTCGGCGACCTTGGGGCCGACCTCCTCGGCCTGGACGAGTTCGTCCGGCCCGGCGGCCTTGAGCGCCTCGAGCGTCCGGAACCGGGCGGCCAGGATCTGAGCCAGGCGCTCCCCGACGTGACGGATGCCCAGTGCGAAGAGGAGCCGGGCCAGTCCGCGCGATTTCGAGGCCTCGATCTCGTCGAGGAGGTTGCGCGAGCTCTTGGGGCCCAGCCGCTCCAGGGCGACGAGGTCTTCGTAGCGGAGGCCGTAAAGGTCGGGGATGGACCGGACCAGGTTGGCGGCCAGCAGCTGGTCCACGATGGCCTCGCCGAGCCCGTCGATGTCCATGGCCCGGCGTGCGGCGAAATGCAGGACGGACTCCCGGACCCGGGCGGGACAGGACGTGTTCGTGCAGCGCGAGACGACCTCGCCCTCGGGCCGGAAGGCCTTTGAACCGCAGGCGGGGCACCGGCGGGGCCAATCGAACGGCTTGGAGCCGCGCGGCCGGCGCTCCTTCATCACCGAGACGACCTGGGGAATGACGTCGCCGCTGCGCTCGATGAGGACGAAGTCGCCGACCCGGACGTCCTTGCGCCGGAGCTCCTCCTCGTTGTGCAGGGTGGACCGGCTGATCGTCGTTCCCGACAGCTTGACCGGTTCGAGGACGGCGACGGGCGTCAGCGCGCCGGTCCGGCCGACCTGGACGACGATGTCGTTGACCCGGGTCGTCGCCTGCCGGGCGGGGAACTTGTAGGAGATGGCCCAGCGCGGCGACTTGGCCGTCGTCCCCAGCGTCTGCCGCTCCTCGGCGCTGTCGACTTTGAGGACGATGCCGTCGGCGTCAAAGTCGAGAGTGTCCCGCTTCTCGTTCCACTCCCGGAAGTAGGCCAGGGCCTCGTCGATGGCCCGGCAGTGGCGCGAGTGGGCATCGGTCGGAAAGCCGAGCGCCTGGAGCTTCTTCAAGGCGCCCCACTGGGTCGGCTCCTCCCGCCCGTCGATGAAGAGGGTGTAGAGGAACACGCTGAGATTGCGAGCGGCCACCAGCCGGGGATCGAGGAGGCGGATGGAGCCGGCCGCGGCGTTGCGGGGATTGGCGAAGAGCGGCTCGCCGGCCTCCTCGCGGTCCCGGTTGATGGCCCGGAAAGAGGCGAACGGCAGGTAGATCTCGCCGCGAACCTCGACCTCCCCGCGGGCCTCGATGACCAGCGGCAGGGAGCGGATGGTCTTGACGTTGGCGCTGACGTCGTCGCCGCGGTCGCCGTCGCCGCGGGTGACGGCCCGGGCGAACTTGCCGCCGCGGTAGACGACGGAGATGCCCAGGCCGTCGATCTTGAGCTCGGCCGTGTAGGCGATCGGCCGGCCGGGCAGGAGCTTGCGGATGCGCTCCTCGAATTCGCGGATCTCGTCCTCGGTGTACCCGTTCTCGATGCTCAGCATCGGCGTCCGGTGGACGACGGTGGCGAAACCCTCGACGGGCTTCTCGCCGACGCGCTGGGTGGGCGACTCGGGCGTCACCAGGCCGGGGCAGCGGGCCTCGAGGTCGCGGAGATCGCGGACGAGACGGTCGAACTCCTCGTCGGAGATCTGGGGGTCGTTGTCGACGTAGTATTTGCGCTCGTGGTAGAGGATCTTCCGGCGCAGGGCCTCGGCCCGGGCGCGGTCCTTCGGCCCGGCGGTGGAGGAGGACACGTCTTCCCTCCCTCTTCTATCGATGACTCCCTTGCCCCCGGCCTCGCGGAGGGCCGGACGGCGGGAGTCGCGAGCGGTCCGGTGAGCCCTACTTGCCGAGGCGGGCCCTGACCTGGGCCACGAGCCCGTTGAACTTGTCGAGAACGCCCTTCTGGCTGGCCTGGATCTTGGCGATGGCCTGGTTCTCGGCCTCGATATTGGCGTTGAGCGTCTTCAGGAGCCGCTTGTCGCTGTCGGATAGGTCGTCCTCGTTCTTGCCGTCGAACTTCTGGTCGATCGTCTTGTTGAACTCTTCGATGGCCTTCTTGTGCTCTTCGATCTTGGCGTAGCTCGAAGCGAGCTCCTTGTCCTGGCCGACGAAGAGGTTTTGGGCCTGGCCGAGGAAGTTCTTCTGCTGGGCCGGGACGAGGAGGGCGGCTTCGATATTGGCGTTGACGGCCTCCATCGTCTTGGACGGGTTGGTCTTGACCTGGGCGTTCAGGATGATGGCGATGTTCTGGGCCAGGCCCCCCGTCCTCTTCTTGGCGTAGGCTTCCCGGTAGATGGCCAGGGCCTCGTCGATCTTGCCCTGCTTGTAAAGCGTCTGGGCGTAGACGGTGGCGCTCTCGGGGCCCTGGTCGGCGGCGTAGAACTTCTGGAGAACCTGCTCCGCCTCGGCGTATTTCTGGGCCTTGTAGAGCTTGTCCGCGAGGCTCTTGATCTGCTTGACGATGTTCGGGTCCTTGAAAGCGTCATAAGCTTGGATGTAATTCTCGGTGGCTTTAACGTTATCGCCGGCCTTCTCCGCGGAGTTCCCGATGAGGAAATAGCCGGTCGCCTGCAGCTGGGATCCCGTCTTGGCGTCGCTCGAACCCTTGCCGTAGTCGATCAGCTTGCGGGCCCCGGCGTCGCCCTTGTCGGTCTGCCCGGCGCCGTAGTAGAGCTGGGGAATGGCGATGATGAGTTGGAGCTTGGTCGCGCTATCGATGCCGGCCATGCCCAGGGCCTTCTCGCCGTACTCGGCGGCCTTCCCCGCGTTCTTGGACGGGCACGGCGTCAGGCAGCAGTAGGCGTAGGCCCAGTGCTCGTTGGTCGTGCCCTGGCCGGCGTACTTGGCGATATACGCTTCGAGAGCCTGGACCTTCTGACAGTTATCGGAAAGCTGCATGGCCTTGAGGTATTCTTCGTCGGCGCTCTGGGCGGCCACGAGGCCGGCCAGAACGAATACCAAGGCCACGGTCGCGAAGAGTGTCCTTTTCATGCTAACCTCACTCAAAAATTTCAGGAATGATAGCCTTCATCTCCGTCTTTGTCAACATTCAAGCCATCCAACCCACAATTATAGCAAAAAATATGCCAGGAATGGTTTATAATACGGCCCATGGACCCCAAAATGCGCCTCCGGGAGGCTTTTCTCGAAGGGCTCGGGGTCTCTCCCTCGGAAAACGTGCCCCTTTCCGCCCTGTCCAGCTTCGGGATCGGGGGGCCGGCGGACCTATTCTTCGAAGCCCGGACCGAGGCCGAGCTCGAGACGGCTGTCTCCCTGGCAGTCGCGGAAAAATATCCCTTCTACGTCATCGGCGGCGGCTACAACCTCCTTTTCGACGACGCCGGCTACAGGGGGCTCATCGTCCGCAACCGCCTCGAGGGGGTCGTCCGGCAAGGGTATCGCCTGAGCATTCTCTCGGGGACGGGGCTCGCCTGCGTACTCCAGGAGGCCCTCGAAGCCGGGCTGACCGGTCTCGAGTTCCTGGCCGGAATACCGGGGACTGTCGGAGGGGCCGTCTATGGGAACGCCGGGGCCTACGGCTGGAGCATCGGCGACGTCCTCGAGACGGCCACCCTGTACCTTCCTGGGGATGGGCACAAAGTCGCATCCAGGGACGCCCTGGGCTTCGGCTATCGCGATTCGGCCCTGAAAAAGGGGGGGGCGATCGTCCTTTCGGCGGTGCTGGTGTGCTCTCCGGGGGACAGGCTGGAATCCGAGGCCCGCATTCGAGACATCCTCCAGAAGCGGTGGGCCAAACACCCCCCCCATGGGACGGCCTGCGCCGGCAGCTACTTCAAGAATTCGTGTGCGGAAAGCGGGGCCCGGATCGCCGCCGGCCAGCTTCTCGATCAGGCTGGCGCCAGGGGCCAGGCGGCCGGAGACGCTGCCGTTTCCGACGCCCACTGCAATTTCATCATCAACAGGGGGAATGCCCGCGCGGCCGACGTTCTCGCCCTGGCCGACCGGCTCAAGGAATTGGTCTATAAGACCTTTGGCGTCCGTCTCGAGGAGGAGGTCATCTACCTTCGAGCCGACGCCTCAATGCTCTGACCTGTCCCGCCGGGAGTCCCTTCTTTTCAGCCAGGCGCAGGATCCGTTTGCCCAGGGCCGCATAGATCTCTCCCGCTTCCGGATCGCTTCCGAGGGCTTCCAGGTGCTTTTGAACGGTGGCGACGTCCCCCCGAAGGATAGGTCCGGTGAGGGCCTTTTCCAGCCCAAGGGACTTTACGTTCTGTAAAGTTCCTTGCACAAGGGGGAGGAGCGCCTCGGCAGCCGCCGCCGGCTCGATCCCGGCCCGGCCGAGCACCCCGGCCGCTGTCCACTCCAGCGCGACAAGGGCGTTCGAGGCGAGGGCGCAGGCGGCGTGGTAAAGGGCTTTGTCTTTCGCCGCCAGCAGAAGGACGTGGCCCCGGAGCGCCCGCACGATGCCCTCTCCGGCCTCGACGGCGGCTTCGTCGCCCTCGATCCCCCAGGTGATGCCCGTGAAGGCCGAAGCCGGCATGCCCTTGCGCGGGAAGGCCTGGATGGGGTGGAGGGAGGCGACGCGGGCGCCGCGTCGGGCGAGGGGCGCGAGCACGCTGGCCGGGAGGAGGCCGCTCGTGTGAAAGACGTCGCGGCCCGCCCAGGAGCCTTCCGTCCGGGCCAGCGCTAAGGCCGCGCGTCCGACGGCGTCGTCGGGGACGGCGATGATGACCGTGCCCCGGGCCCGGCCCGCGGCGGCCGGCGCCGCCGAAGCCCGGCCGCCGCCGATCGTCCGGCGGCCTGCACGCGCCGTCCGGGCGTCGCGGTCGACGACAACCTCCAGCCGCCAGCCCTTCCGGACCAGCGCGGCCCCGAGCGACGTGCCCAGCCGGCCCGCCCCGACGATCGAGAACGTCTTCATGGCTTGGACCTGAACACCTCGTCCCAGAGATCGACCTCTAGACCGGTCGGCGCTTCCGTGCGCTTGTCGAGCTCGCGCCGGGTCTTGCCCTCCTTGATCGCCGCCTTGAGCTCGCGGGCGAAAACGTCGGAGGTCACGGCCTCGAGGCCCCGCTTCCGGGCCAGATCCCGGAGCGCCCGGTCCGATGTCACGACGAAGAACCGGCGCTTGTCGGTCTGGGCGGCGATCATCTCCCGGATGACGTCGTCGGCGCTGCCGCCCGCGCCGGGATAGTGGATGGTGAACTTCGGGTTGACGGCGATCGCCGTCGGCGTCTCCTCGGGGTTGCCGTCGAAGACGAGGTGGACGCGAGCCCGGGTGACGCGCTGGAAGGCCAGAAGCCTCCCGACGAGCCCGTCGCGGCCCGCGGGCTCACGCAGCTCGTGCGGCGCGATCCGCCCGAGGAGGTTGTTGCCGTCGATGAGATAGGCCATGGCGCGCCGCCGTCCGGGTGTCCCTCCGTCATCCCGGCGGCCAGCTCAGGGGCCGCCCGCCGATGACGTGAAAGTGGAGATGCGGGACTTCCTGGCCGGAATCCCGGCCGGTATTGAGGACGATCCGATAGCCCGTCTCGGCCACGCCCTTTTCCTTGGCCGCCCGCCGGGCCGCCTGGAGAAGCTCGCCGATGAGACGCTCGGACCCCTCGGGCGCGTCGTTGAGCGAGGCGAAATGGAGCTTGGGGATGATCAGCACGTGGACCGGCGCCTTAGGCCGGATGTCCTCGAAGGCCACGACATCGGCGGTCTCGAACAGGATCTGGGCCGGGAGCTCCCGCCGCGCGATGCGGCAGAAAAGACAGCCGGCGCTTTGCGGGACGGTCACGCTTTGACCCTCTCGATCGAGGCCCCGAGCCCGCGGAACTTCTCCTCGATGCGCTCGTAGCCGCGGTCGAGATGCTCGATCTCGGTCACGGTCGTCTCGCCCGTCGCGACGAGCCCGGCCAGGACGAGAGCCGCCGAGGCCCGGAGATCGGTGGCCACGACTTCGGCCCCGGAAAGCGGGGTCTTCCCCTTGACGACGGCCTTGTCGCCCTGGACCTCGATCGAGGCGCCGAGGCGGACGAGCTCGTTGACGTGGGAGTAGCGCCGGTCGAAGATGGTTTCGGTGATGATGGACGTGCCGGCGGCCTGGGTCAGCAGGACCATGAACTGGGCCTGCATGTCGGTCGGGAAGCCCGGGTAGGGCGAAGTCGTGATGTCCTGGGGCCGGATCTCGCGCGTCCCGACGACGCGCAGCGCGCCTTCCCCCGCGGGCTCGACGTACGCGCCCGAGGCGCGGAGCTTGGCGATGACGCTCCCGACGTGCTCGGGGACGACTCCGCGGACGATGAAATCGCCGGCCGTCAGGGCCCCGGCCACGAGGAACGTGCCGGTCTCGATGCGGTCGGGGATGATGGCGTGGGCCGCCCCGCCGAGCTCCTTGACGCCGCGGATCCGGGCTGTGTCCTCGTCGGGCCAGTCGATCCGGGCCCCCATCTTGTTGAGCAGGACGGCCAGGTCGGCGACCTCGGGCTCGCGGGCGCAGTTGCGAAGGATCGTCTCGCCCTTGGCCAGGGCGGCGGCCATGAGCAGGTTCTCCGTGCCCGTGACCGTCTTCTTCTCGAATTCGAATTCGGCGCCCTGGAGGCGGCCGGCCTCGGCCCGGATGTAGCCGTGCTCGAGCGTGATCGCGGCGCCGAGCTTCTGCAGGCCGGCGATGTGGAGGTTGACCGGACGGGACCCGATGGCGCAGCCGCCGGGCAGGGCGACCACGGCCTTCCCGAAACGGGCCACCAGAGGCCCGAGCACGAGGACCGAGGCCCGCATGGCCCGGACGAGCTCGTAAGAGGCCTCGTCCGAGCGGATCCTGGGGACGCGAAGCGACACGCCGTCCGGGGTGTTCTTGCAGGAACCGCCGAGGTCGGCGATGAGGGTCAGGATGGTCTCGACGTCCTTCACCCGCGGCACGTTGGAGAGCCGGACCTCCTCGCTCGAAAGGAGCGACGCGGCGATGGCCGGGAGGACGGCGTTCTTGGCCCCGCTCATGCGGACCTCGCCCCTCAGCCGGAGTCCGGGGGCGCCTTTGATGACCAGCTTTTCCATCGGCGTGATTGTAGATGAAGCCACGCCGGAATTCAAACGACCTGCCCGTCCCTCGTCCAGCCCCACGCGTCGTAATAGGCGTCAAGCGCGGAGTTGTAGAAGGCCTCGTCGACGCCCCGGCCTTTCCGGGCGCCCCGCGTCATGGGCACCGTGAGCTTGGGCGGGACGAACGCGTCGTAGGTCCGGTCGCGGCCCTGGGCGTTGTTCAGGCGCCGCTCGAGGGCGTAGATCCTGCGGCCGCAGACCTTGAGCGACTCGGGGGTGTAGTCGATGCCGGACAGGGCGCGGTAGAGGGAGAGAAAGGGTTCGGCCGTGATGTCGCCCGTGAAGAAATCGCAGAGCCCGAGGGAATCGACGAGGGCCTTGCCCGCCTGGCCTTCCGCGACATAGGCGGCCAGGTCGCGAGCTTCCTTCAGCCCCCCCTCCTCGGCCTGGACCGTCCAGGCGTACGTGTGGTCGCCGCGGCCGCGGTTCGACGTGCCGTAGGCCGTGAACATGCCCGGGAAGGCCTTGGGGCTGATGCCGGCGTAGCCCAGGCCGCCGAAGGCCGTGGTCAGCGCGCCCGCGATGTCGGCCGTCGACGACGGGGCCGCGGCCGCCAGCTCGGCGATGACCCGGTCGCTGTGATGGCCGAGCAGGCGTCCCAGGTCGCTCGACGCGTGGGCGATCTCTTTGAGGGTCCGGATCATGCCCGGCGCGTCGCCGAAGCCGGCCGCGCCGGGATAGCGGCCCAGCAGGCCTTTTTCTTGAAGCTCCATGGCCCCGGCCATGACGCTGCCGAAGGTCATCGTGTCGAGGCCGAGCTCGTTGCAGAGCGCGTTCATGTGGAAGATGGCGTCGCGGTCGAGGATGCAGCAGTTGATCCACAGGGCGATCGTCTCGAACTCCGGCCGCACTCCCTCGCCGGCGTAGGGGCCGTCCGCGACGCGGGCGCCGCGGGTGCAGAAGACGTGCCGGCACTTGTTGCAGACGTTGTGCTTGCCGGAGATGGCCAGGAAGGCGTCCGTCGAAACCTTCTCGAAATCGCCGGGATCGAAGGCGCCTTCGTCGAAGTTGTGCCAGGGCAGATAGCCGCCGGCGACGCCCAGGTAGCGGCCGTTGAAGGCCCGGTCGAGCCACCAGGTCGTGCCGGTCGTCGGGCGGAACGAAGCCGTTCGGGCCGGGTCCTCGACGCTGGCTTTGATCAGGCCGTCGAGCTCGCGGCTGAGCCGCCGGAAGGCCTCCGGATCGGCGTAAGCGACGGCTTCGGTGCCGAGCGCCGTGATGGCCAACAGGTTCTTCGAGCCGAACACCGCGCCCGCGCCGCCCCGGCCGAAATTGCGGTGCCGGTCGGCGGTCAGGCAGGCGAAATCGACGAGGTTCCAGCCGGCCGGGCCGGCCGTGAGAGTGGACGAGCCCTTGAGCCGGGCCGTGAGCGAGTCGGTGATGAGCGAGGCGGCCCGGGGGACGCGCCGGCCCGCGACGGTCTCGAAGAGGTCGTCCTCGGCGTCGACGATGCGGCAGGCGCCGTCGACGACCTCGAGGCGGACGGGACGGTCCGCCCGGCCGTCGATGACGACCTGATCGAAGCCGGCCCGTTTGAGCATGTTGGGGAAGAGGCCGCCGGCGCTCGAATGGGTGACGAGGCCGAAGAGAGGCTTGTGGCCGGGGACCCAGGCGGCGGGCTCCGGGGAACGGGCCATGGTCCCGACGAATGAGCAGGAGCCCCGTCCGGCCGTGGCCACGGCCGTATCGTTCAGGGCGGCGGTGCCGATGACGATCCTGTTCCCCGGTGAGAGCGGGTCCCGGAGCGGGCCGGTCTTCTCCAGGTGATCGGCCAGGAGCCGGGCCTGCAGGCCGCGGCCGCCGACGTATTCCCGGGCGTAGGACAGGTCGGCGGGTTCGACCCGGACCGTGCGATGGGTGAGATCGACGAAGGCCCAGCGGCCCCGGTATCCGGTCGTCTTCATTTCACTGGCCACGATGGTCTCCTTTTCTCGCCCGATCTCAGAGGGACTTCAGGGCCTGGTCGAGGTCGGCGATGACGTCGTCGGGATGCTCCGCGCCGACGCAGAGCCGGATGAGCTGGGGCGGCACGTCGGCCATCCGGCGCGCTTCCTCGCCCTGCTGCTGGTGGGTCGAGATGGCCGGGATGGTGGCCACGCTCTTGATCCGGCCGAGGTCGGTGGCCCGGTAGATCATCTTGAACCCGTCGAAGACCTTGCGGGCGTTGGCCGGCGGGCCGTCGACGCGGAAGCTCATGAGATGGCCGTAGCGGTTGACTTGGCCGCCCTTGCCGTCGTCGGAGTCGACGAGCTGCATGTACTTCCTGGCGATCTCGTGGAGGGGGTGGCCCGGCAGGCCGAGAAAGTCGACCTGGTAGACCTTGGGGTGCTTCTGGAGCCATTCGGCGACCTTCTGGCAGTTCGCGCTGACGAGGTCCATCTTCGAGCGCAGCGTGCGCAGGTCGTTGAGAGCGAAGATGGCGTTGACCGGGGCGGAAGCCGGACCGTTGTCGCGGTAGGGCAGGAACTTGACGTATTCGGCGAAGCTCGCCTTGAACAGGGGATGGTCGTTGACGACTTTGGTCGTGATGGGCTTGCGGCTGATGAGCGCGCCGCCGATGGCGAACCCACCCGAGGTGATGGATTTCGTCAGCGAGTGGACGACGATGTCCGCGCCGTGGGCGATGGGCCGCATCAGGGCCGGCGTCGCGCAGGTCGCATCGACGATGAGCGGAATGCCCCAGGCGTGGGCCAGGTCGGCCAGGGCCTTGACGTCGGTGAAGGACTGCTGGGGGTTGGAGGGCATCTCCATGTAGAGGAACCGGGTGTCCTCGTCGATCTTCGATTTCCAATCCTGGATGTCCCAGGGATGCTGGACCCAACGGCATTCGTGGCCGCGCTCTTTGGTCTTCCGGATCGAGAAATGCTGGAAGGTGCCGCCGTAGACCTGGACGCAGGAGACGAAATTGATGCGCTCGGGGCCGTCCTTCTGCTTGACCAGGAAGGGGTCGACGGCGGCGGCGATGGCCGACATGCCCGAGGCCGTGACCAGGCACGATGTATCGTGCCCCGTCCGGTAGCCTTCGAGCAGGGCCAGGGCCCACTCGAGGTAGTACGTGGTCGGGTTGGCGATCCGCGTGTAGCACCAGGTCGGGACGAGGTAGGCCAGGGCGGCCTCGAGTTCGTCCGCATCGGCGTAGGCCTGGGAAGAAGAGAGGAAGAGGGGCTCGATGACCGCCCCCTGGTTCCGCTCCAGGGCCTCCTCGACGGTGTAAAGGCCGTGGACGGCGATGGTGTCGAACTTCATCGCTTTCATCCGGGCCAGCGCGCTGTCCCTCTGGGCGAGGAGCTTCTGGGCGGCCTCGACGTACTTCATGACGCCGGGCGAATAGGTCGGAGCGGAGCTCATGGGTCCTCCAGTCTAGGTCGGGGGGTAGATGATGGCCTTAGCGGACGGAGCGTCTCTGTTAAGGCAAGCGGCATGACACAGTTGTTACTGCGTCCCTAGCATATAAAGAAGATGGGGCCTCAGTCAAGCCGGCTGACGGGGCCCTTTTTTTCGGCTAGCAGCGGTGAACTGCAAGGATGTCCGACAGGATCGCGAAGCCCGTTTCGAGCTTGCCGGCCCCGGCGCCCTGAATGGTGATCTTGCCCATCAGGTCGGTTTCGAGGCTGAGGGCGTTCTGGGCGCCCATGACCCCGGCCAGGGGATCGGACAGGGGCAGCTTCTGCGGGGAGACGGACGCGGTGATGACGCCGTTCTCGATCTTGGCCTGGCCGATGAGCTTGTAGCGGAAGCCCTGAGCCTTGGCCGCTTCGACGTCGGCCTTGGTGATGGACGAGATCCCCTTGCAGGGGACGTCGGCCGTTTTTAGCGAGCCGCCGAGCAGGACGTTGGACAGGATGACGACCTTGGCCAGGGCGTCGAAGCCCTCGACGTCGGCGGTCGGGTCGGCCTCGGCGTAGCCGAGCTTCTGGGCCAGGGCCAGGGCCGGTCCGTAATCCATGCCCTCCGTCTCCATCTTGGTCAGGATGAAGTTGGTCGTGCCGTTGAGAATGCCCTTGACCTCGCGCACGGTGTTGCCGGCCAGGCCGCTTTCGGCGAGGTGGAAGACCGGCGTGCCGCTCATGACCGTGCCCTCGATGCGGAACTGGAGGCCGTTCTGACGGGCCAGGTCCTGGATCTCGCGGTAGTGCAGGGCGGCCGGGCCCTTGTTCGAGGTGACGACGCTTTTGCCGGTCCGCAGGGCCTTCTTGATGTAGCTCGAGGCCGGCTCGCCGGTCTTGATGTCGGTGTAGGTCATCTCGGCGATGATGTCGGCGTCGGTCCGCTCGATCATGTCGAGGGGATCGAGGGCCTCGACCTGCGCGGGGGTCGCCTTGGGGTACTCGGCGAGGCCCTTGCCCGCGCCGAGGATCGCAAGGACGGCGGGGATGTCGATGCCTTCGGGGACGATGAGCGTGCCCTTCAGCTTGTCCGCGATGGCCACGATCCGGGCCTCGAATCCGAACTTGTCGCGAAGATACTCCCTTTTGTCGTGCAGGATCTGGAGCAACCCCTGCCCGACGACGCCGCAGCCGATAAGCCCGATCTTGTGTTCCATCTGTCGCCTCCTCGCGGGAAATCGAATCAAAATGATAGCAAAATCGGGGGCACAATACTAATTCACCGATTGAGCGGGGCCCCGCGCGTCTCGGCTTTCGGAATTCAGGGGACACGATACGAATTCAGGAGAATTCGCTCATGTCCCCGAATTCCTCATAAAAAAAAGGCCGCCGCACTCATCGCCGGCGATGAGTGCGGCGGCCCGTGCGTCTGCGTTGGGCGAGGCGCTTACTTGGCGGCCGGGGCGGGAGGATTCTCCTTGATGAAGTTCTCCAGCCACTCGGTCGTAACGGACTTGGGCCGCTCGATCGGCAGGCCGAGGGCGCGGTCCCAGATGAGCTGGGCCAGGACGCCGAGGGCGCGCGACACGCCGAAGAAGACCGTGTAGAAGTCGAACTGGTTGGCGCCGTAGTGGTAGAGCAGGACGCCGGAGTGGGCGTCGACGTTCGGCCACGGGTTCTTGGTCTTGCCGTGCTTGGTCAGGACGTCGGGCGCGACCTCATAGACCAGGCTGACGACCTTGAACAGGTCGTCGTTGGGCAGGTGCTTGAGGGCGAACTCGCGCTGGGCGACGTAGCGGGGGTCGGTCTTGCGCAGGACAGCGTGGCCGTAGCCCGGGATGACCCGTCCGCCGTTGAGCGTGTCCCACATGTACTTTTCCATCTGCTCCTTGGTCGGAACGCCGCCGAGCTCCTTCATGAGGTCCATGATCCAGGCCAGGACTTCCTGGTTGGCCAGGCCGTGGAGCGGGCCGGCCAGGCCGTTCATGCCGGCCGACAGGGAGTAGTAGGCGTCGGACAGGGCGGAGCCGACCAGGTGGGTCGTGTGGGCCGACACGTTGCCGCCCTCGTGGTCGCTGTGGATACAGAGGTAGAGCCGCATCAGCTCCTTAAAGGAGGGTTCGTTCGTGACGCCGAGCATGTGAGCCAGGTTGCCGCCCCAGTCGAGCTTCGGGTCGGGGGCGATGTGCTTGCTGTCGAAGTAGGTCCGGCGGAAGATGTAGGCCGCGATGTTCGGCAGCTTGGCGATGAGGTTCATGGCGTCCTCATACGTCGCGTCCCAGTACTGGTTCTTGGGCATCTTCTCTTTGTACTTCAGGGCGAAGATGGACTCCCTCTGGAGCTGGAGGATGGCCAGGGAGAACTGGGTCATCGGGTGCGTGTCCTTCGGGACCGCGTTCATCGTGTCGATGAGGTACTGGGGCAGGACGCCGCGCTTCTGCCACTCCTCGGTGATCTCGGCCACATCCGTGGCCGTCGGAACATCGCCGGTGAGCAGGAGATAGAAGATGCCCTCGGGCAGGGGCTCGGCGCCGCCGGGGGCTTTGGGCAGCTTTTCCCGCAGCTCCGGGATGGTGAAACCGCGGAAGCGGATGCCCTCGAACTTGTCGAGGAGCGAGACGTCCCAGAGCATCGAGATGATGTCACGGGCGCCGCCGACGACCTGGCCCACGTCCACCTTGGAGACGCTGACCGTGCCGTACTCCTTGTTGAGCTTCGCGACCCGATCCTTCATCGGGCCTACTTTGGCGAAGAATTTTTCCTTGAGTGTCGCCATACTTAAAAGACCTCCTGTTGTGGTGTATTTAAAGGGTGCCGAACACCCTCTCAAAGCGATTCATCTTAACATGGGACATCGGGGGTGTCAATCGTGAAGAACGCCGGCCGCGGACACGGTCCCGCTTCGCTAAACATATCTTATTGTATTTATTTCAACGGCTTGCGCGGGATGCGCTGGTCGGCCATGGCAGCCTGATAGGCGAAGAAGGCCTCGATCACGGCGTTCTTCATCAGGTCTTCGGCCCGGAGCGTGTCGAAGAAGTCGAGATTCGTGTGCCCGGCCGTGCCGCCGATGCGGTCCTGGATGAACTGGAAGCCGGGCAGGCCGGCCGCGTCGAACGAAACGTGGTCCGTGCTGCCGACGCTTTGGATGGACAGAGCCGTGAAGCCGAAGTCCTTGAACGGCTCCATCCAGGCGGCGAAGAGGCGCCGGACGTACTCGTTCCCCTGGAGGTAGATGCCCCGGAACTGGCCGGCGCCGTAGTCCTGGTTGAAGTAGGCCGAGAACTTCTCATAGTCCGGCTTGACCCCGATCTTCGGGTCCTTCGGGTTGCCGAAGTGGGCGTTGACGTACTCGCGCGAGCCGTGGAGCCCCTGCTCTTCGCCGGCCCAGAAGGCGACGCGGATGGTCCGGCGCGGCTTGGCCCCGACGGCCTTGAGGATGCGGGCGGCCTCGAGGGCGACGGCGCAGCCGGCGGCCGTGTCGCTCGCGCCGGAGGCCTCGTGCCAGCTGTCGTAGTGGGCCCCGAGCATGACCACCTCGCCGGCCAGGTCCGTGCCGGGGATCTCGCCGAGGACGTTGGCGGCCTTCTCGACCTTGTCGCCGACGCGGTTGCGGACCTCGACCTCGACCTTGACCGGGATCCCGCGCTTGAGGATGCGGTACATCCGGTTGTAGTGCTCCGGCGTCACGGCGATGATGGGCAGGGTGGCCAGCGTCTTCTCGCGCGACCACTTGTCCTCGTTGGCCCCGGGCCGGGAGAAGCCGACGACCGATCCCATCCCCCCCCCGGTGCACTGCAGCGCGGCGACGGCGCCTTCGGCCTTGAAGAAGGCCATCTTCTCGTCGGCCTTGACCAGGTCGGGGTTGGGCGGGGGCGGCGTCGTCGGCGCCCGCTGGGGCCGCGGCACGACGGTCTCTTCGATCTGCTTCAGGTCGTCCGCCGTCAGGCGCGAGACGCCTTGGGTCAGGGCGGCCATGTCGAGCGTGTACGGCGGCGTCGAAAGCACCACCGCGCCTTTGAGCTTGCCCTTGTAGCGCTCGAGGTCCTTCCTCGTCTGGATGTCCGCGGCGATGACCGCCGGCGCGACGACTTTGCCTTTGGTCCCGGACGTGTAGGCGATCGGGAATCCGACCATCGGAATATAGTCCGGCTCGAGCATGTGCAGCGAGAAATATTCGTTGTCCCAGGCCGCGCCGTAGTCCATGAAGGGCTCGATCGCGACGTTCTCGAGCCCGAGCTTCTCCATCTTGTCCTTGGCCCAGAGCTGGGCCCGCTTCATATCCTCGGACAGGGACAGGCGGCCGCCGAGGACGTCGGTCATGTAGCTGACGATGTCCATGACCTGCGAGCGCTGCAGGCCTTCTTCGCGGATCTTCGCGGCCATGTCCCCATCGGCGGTCGGGGCCTGACCCGAGGCGGACGCGCCGATGACGATGGCGAGCACGGCGGCGATGAGCGTGCGAGCGGCGAGTTTCATGGAGGACCTCCTGTCCGGGATCATCTCGAGCTCCCTATTCTGCACATTCGCGGCGCCGTTGACAACCTCGAAGGCCTGACTTATTGT
>Ga0208980_10000985_pt1 | contig 16980 bp, 16 predicted proteins | sample WetSurMetagenome_3_FD_187993 | JGI IMG/M metagenome (GOLD analysis project Ga0208980, IMG submission 187993) | Wetland microbial communities from Twitchell Island in the Sacramento Delta, sample from surface sediment Aug2011 Site A1 Bulk (version 2) | ecosystem: Environmental > Aquatic > Marine... | reverse complement strand
AGGTCACCATTACCAATGGCCAACTGGTCGGAACGCTCGGACCGAACAGCGCCTGGGTGCTGATGACCGGCTTAGTCGATCTGAAGCCGCCTGCTGCGCCGACGGGTCTGGCTATGACCAACGAAGGTAATCAGCAAGTAAGCTTAGCGTGGAATAGTGTCCCCCACGCCGCCAGCTACAACATTTATCGCAGCCCGGTCAGCGGCGGTGGTTGGATCAAGCTCAACGCCAATCCGCTCAAGGCCACCACCTATACCGATACAGGATTGCAAAACGCACGCACTTACTTCTACATCGTGCGCGCGGTGGATGACGCGGGCAACGAGAGCGCTGCGTCCAACGAAGTTAGTGCGCTGCCGCACTTGGTGATCGGCTGGGCTAACCTGCAATGGCCACCCACCCTGAACCACACCATCAGCGTGGTCAATCGCACGGACAATACTTATGGTCAGGTCTGGATCGACGGCGCGACGAATCAGCCCGGCCTGACAGACAGCCTGCATGCGCAGCTCGGCTTTGGGCCGACGGGCAGCAATCCCGCGAACAATCCCGCCTGGATCTGGGTGGACGCCGGCTTCAACGTCGATGCCGGTAACAACGACGAGTTTGTAGCGAGCCTGCTGCCCGAAGCAACGGGATCGTTCGACTACGTGTATCGCTACACCACGACGAATGGCCGCGACTGGCTGTACGCCGATCTCAACGGCCCGATCGCCAATGGCGCGACTCCGCCGAATCCCGGCAAGTTGACGGTGAACACCAGCGGCGATACCACACCGCCAGCTAGCCCCACTGGGCTGCAGGTCGTCTCGGCTTCACCCGCAGGCATCGAACTCGCGTGGGATGCGGTGCCGGGCGATCCATCGCTGTATGGTTACGAAGTGCTGCGCAGTGCTGCGTCGGGCGGACCCTACACGCGGCTGGCGCTGGCAGCTGGTTCGACCAGCTACGTTGATAACAATGTCGTCGAGAATGTGACGTACTTCTATGTCGTGCGCGCCGTCGATACCTCCTTCAACCGATCAGGCAACTCGAGCGAAGTCACGGCCACGGCGGCGCTGCGCACGGTGACACTCGTCTTCAACGTCACGGTTCCGGCGACGACCGATGCCACGGCTCGATCGGTTTACATCGCCGGCTTCCTCGATCGGCTGGATGGCGGTCTGCCGCAGTGGAATCCGAGCGGCGTGGTGCTGACACGAGTCGATGCCACGCATTGGGCGATCACATTCACCGGCAAAGAGACGACGCAGATCGAGTACAAGTACACGCTGGGTGACTGGGATCACGTCGAGAAGGATAATGTCTGTGGCGAAATCTCCAATCGCCAGTTGACGCTGAGCTACGGCGCGACCGGGACCCAAACCGTCAACGACACCGTGCAGAACTGGCGCAACGTTGCACCATGCGGTAACTGACTTCTGAATCGACCGCGTTAGTTTCAAAATCCCGATCGGGTAAGCAGCCCGATCGGGATTTTTGATTATTGCCGAAATTCCTCGCTGTGATAGAATACGCGCCGTCAACCTTCGTCCATGGAGCAGGTAACGCATGAAAATCTATCTCACCGTGGGCCGGGCTGGCCTGGACGCAGGAACCCAACACCCTGCGCGGCCTGTTCGTCGAGCAGCATGGCTCGTCGGAAGAAGAGGTGCGCCGCAATCTGGATTTGACGATCCGCTCGCTGATGGAGCGCCGCCCGTATGACTACGGCGAGGTCTATATGGAAGTCGCCGGCGTGGAATGCAAGACCGAGCCGGTGTGTGTGATGGTTGTGGCGGCGTACAAGTCGTTGGGTTGGCACTAGGATTTTATGCCCGCTAAACTGCCGTCTGCCCGGAACAAAGTCATCATTGCTGGCGAGTCACCGCTGGCCGAGGATCTTTCGGCGCTGTGCGTCGATGCCGGCTACGAAGTCTCCCTCTATCTGATCGAAGACCTCATTGATTCCGGGGCGCTGCGGCGCTTGGCGGACGATGCCAAGAAGGCGCAGATCGCCATCGACGCGGTGGTGGAGTCGCTGGACACCAAACGCGATCTGATCCGCACGCTCGATCAATCTCTGCCGTCCGATGCGCCCTTGCTCACAGCGATTCTCTCAGTCACCGCCACGCAAGTGGGCGCGTGGGCCGCGCAAGCCGATTGGGTGGTGGGTTTTGGCACACTGCCACCGCTCAAGCGCGGCAACCTCGTCGAGCTGGCGCCCGGCCTGCAAACCGATCCGTCCACGCTGGGTAAGGCGCAAAAATTCTTCACCAGTCTTGGCCTGGATACGGCCGTCGTCGAAGATAGCTTGGGTTTGATATTGCCGCGCATCGTGTGTTGCCTGGTCAACGAAGCCGCTTATGCGCTGATGGAAAATGTGGCACAGCCGCGTGACATCGACACGGCCATGCAGCTGGGCACCAACTATCCGCTGGGACCGTTGGAGTGGGGCGATCTGATCGGGTTGGATGTCGTGCTCGCGGTGCTGCGTGGCTTGTTCGACGAATACGGCGACGATCGCTATCGACCCGCGCCGCTGCTCAAGCAGATGGTGCGCGCGGGCCGTTTGGGCAAGAAGAGCGATCGGGGTTTCTACAATTACGGAGAGAAGACGATCAGTGATCACTGATCAGTGATCAGGAACTTGTCTACTTGTTTCCTTTTAATCTACCAAGACTCCAGCCTCGGCTAAAATCGCGACCAACTTCGGCCAATCTTTTTCATTGATGCGCGCGGCCGTCGGGCCGAGTGGCTCGATCGAGAGGCCGCGCGTTTTGGGCGATTCCTGCAAGCGCTTCAAGATGGCTGCATCCTTCACCTGCACGATCACCGCGCGTTCCACTTTCACTTCCGTGCCTTTGCTGGCCCAACGCTGAATCGCCTTCGCCAACGTCGGCGGCAGGCCGTGGTCGGCGGCTTGATCCAAATAAGCCAGCACCTTCTCGGTAGAAATCTTCTGCGAATTGGCGCGCGTCAGCGACGACGGCGTGAGCCGGTAGCGATACTCATCATGCGCGACTGCGATTAGATCAGCGACGCGTGCGACTTGAAAGCGATCGTAGCGGCGCCCCGGCGAGATATGAATGCTGGCATCACTGCGGACGGTGAACAACCGATCGGCCTCGGCGGCTTCAACGGCTTCATGCGTGACGCCCAGCAACTGCGCGCCGCGCGCCGTTACACAGAATGACGCGGTACTGACATCAACATCGATCATGCCCAGCCAAAACAACGGCCCGCTCAGCACATGCTGAAGCAACGCACCTTCCACGCGATCCCATGCCGCGAAGCCGCGCAAGTAGTCGCCGGTGGCCGCAGCGCGCAGATAATCGGTATCGAAGTCGGCGCGTAGAAAATCGGGTGACTGCGCTTTGACGCGCGCGAACAGCGAGGCAAAGGTATGACACGCGCCGGGCACCGCGGCTTGCAGGCAGGCGAGGATCGCTGCGCGCACGGCCACCACATCGCTGCGGAGCGAGACGGCCTTTTCGATCTGTACCACGTGCGCGCGTTGCAAATCATGCCATGCCGCGTTGGTGCGCCACGCCTCGAATAAGACACGCAGCTGATCGAGCGTGGGGGCGCGCAGCCAATCGGTGCTGCGCTGCGGATCGGGGCGCAGGCGCTGCCCGGTGATCTTGATCAGGCGCGCGCGCTCAGCATGATGCAATAAGAATTCCAAACGAGCCGGCTGCGTGTCGCGCAGTTGTGTCGCTAGTGTCGAACGCAGCGGCTCAATCGCCGATCGCAGCCGAGGATCAGCACTGCGTACGAAGTTGTTGTGCAGGTGACTGAGGATGGTGCACAGATCATCGGCCAGCGCCTCGCCGCTCGATCGGATGTCCGTAGGCACCGCAGCGATCTCCAACGGCTCGACGGATCGATCGGGCGCTTTCAAGAGTGGCAGCAGTGGGGCGAGTTCAGCGGGCGCGAAAAAGACTTCGCGCATCGCGCCGTTGGGCAGCTGCTCGAAGCCGCGATAGAGCAGGCCCAGATACCACAGGTTTTCCGCGGGGCTGATGGGGCTGCGCCACAACTGATCGCGTTCCAGGCGGGCCGGCCCAACCGATCGGATGGAGCCAAAACGTTGGGAGAAATTCGCCACGGGCAGCGTGCCGCCGGCAGCGAGCAGCGCCCGCAAGGCTTCGCGCTCGGCATTGGGGAGATCACCAAGAATCAGCGTAGCATGCGCCGGCGTGCTGATCGTTTCTTCGAGGCGATCGACCAGGTCGCGCGGCTTCAAGCCGATCGGGTTGAGCGACCAGCGCTCGGCGATGATGCGCAGCACGACGGCATCGGTATCGAGCAAACATTGACGTAGCGAGCGCATAGAGATCTAGTGAGCCGTTTGTTGCCCGAGCCACGCGCGCAGTTCGGCGGCGTGTTCCGTGCCTTCATGATGGACAAATACTTCAATCATCTGCTCCACACTGCCCGTGGGTCCCCAGGCGAAGAGCAGTGGCTCAGCCAGTTTTTCGAGCGGCAGTTCGCGCAGTGCGGCGTTCAATTCTGCGCGCGCCAGGTGCCACTCGCGCACGATGCGGTCGTAGTCCAGTGTGCTGCGCGTGGCCACGGATTCAGCATTGTAGGCATCAATCCCTTTGACGGCGGGCGTGGCAGGAATTTGTCCGGCGGCGTGCGCGCGCAGCGAGGCGGTGACGACATCGTCCCAGCCGGTGAGGTGCGCGTAAAACTGGCGCAGGGTCCAGCCGGGATAAATTTCTGTTTCCGGCGGAATGTCAGCCAACAAGTCGTGCAGCACGGCGCGCGCGGCTTCCAGTCGTTGGATGAGTTCTTCGCGTTGGTCGGTCATGTCACTGTTCCTTGGCGTTTTTTTTGCGGCGATGTTCTAGCGTGCGCTGAATGTATTCGGCAGCATTGGGTGTTCGGCAATTGGTTTCGCCGTGATCGATCTCCACCGGCCCGATCGTGTGGGCGGCGCTCAACGCTTTTTCTTGCAACGCGGCGTTGCGAATGCCGATGGCAATCAACGCGTTATTCATCGCCTCGCGCACGCGGTTCTTCTGCTGGTGAATGCCCGTCTCAATTTTGATCAAGTAGGGTTCGAAGTAGCTAGCGGGTAGATCGGGTTGGTGCATAGCCAGCTGCCCGATCAGATTCCAACCCGCCCGACCGATCCACTCACCCCGCGCGGTGTGCCACTTCTCGGCTTTCTTCTGCCAGTAGCGAGTGCGCGCGACCAGCCCGGCGAATTGATCGGTGATGACGTAGTTACTCAAGTCCTTCGACCAGGCATCGAGCAGTTTGGCATCGAACTGTGCGGGATCGGCAATGAGCGTTGCCAGGATGCGCGCATCGTGATTACCGGTGGCCCACAATTGCACGGCGAGGTCCTGATCGATCTTGATCTGTTTAGCCAGCAGGCGCAGATCGGCCAAGCTGACGCCGTACATATTTTCGCCGACGCCGTGGCGGCGATAGACCTTGCGATTTTGCGCCGTGCCGCGCCTCTTTAATTCGCGCAGTGCGCTGTTCAGGTTCATGCAGCTTCTCCGGGGGCTTGGGGTACTGTGATTATACTGTGATGTGCACGGAGAAGCTAAATGCGGGGAAACTCCTAAAACTCCTGATGCTCCGTCCGGGTGATGATTTCGTCTTGCAGCGCGCTGCTCAAATCGCAGAAATAGTCGCTGTAGCCCGCCACCCGCACGATCAGATCGCGGTATTGCTCGGGATGTTCCTGCGCCGCGCGGAGCGTCTTCACATCGACGACGTTGAACTGGATGTGATGCCCGTCGAGTTTGAAATAGGTGCGCACGAGTTGCACTAATCCATCGAGTCCTGCTTCATCGTGCAGCAGCTGCGGCGTGAATTTCTGATTGAGCAGCGTGCCGCCCGTGCGGGCGTGATCCAGCTTGGCAGCGGATTTGAGCACGGCGGTCGGCCCGTGCCGATCGGCGCCCTGCACCGGCGAGATGCCCTCGGACAGCGGCTCGCCCGCGAAGCGTCCATCCGGCGTCGCGCCGATCACTGATCCGAAGTAGACGTGGACCGTCGTCGGCAGCAGGTTGATGTGATACGCGCCGCCCTTGGTGTTGGGCCGCCCATCGATCGCGTTGAAGTACGCCTCGAAGATCGTCTTCATCACGCTGTCGGCGTAATCGTCGTCATTGCCGTAGCGCGGCGTGCGGTTGAGTAGTAACTGTCGAGTGCGCTCGTGTCCGGCGAAGTTGTCGCTGAGCGTGGCGAGCAGCGCTTCCATCGACAACGTCTTACGATCGAAGATGTGGAACTTCAACACCGTCAACGCATCGGTGATCGTGCCGAGGCCGACGCCTTGGATATAAGACGTGTTGTAGCGCGCGCCGCCGTCGTGATAGTCCTGGCCCGTGGCGATGCAGTCGTCGATGAGCAGCGACAGAAACGGCGTGGGCATGTAGGTGGCGTACAGCCGCTCGATGACGCTGTTGCCGCGCACTTTGATATCGATGAAGTAACGCAATTGCTTTTCGTAAGCGGCGAGCAGATCGTCGAATGACGTGAACTGCAACGGATCGCCGGTGGCTAAGCCCAACTGCTTGCCCGTGCGCGGATCGATACCGTTGTGCAGCGTGAGTTCCAGAAGCTTGGGCAGATTGAAATAGCCGGTGAGGTTGTAGTTCTCTTTGCCGAACGCACCCACCTCCACACAGCCGCTTGAGCCACCCTGCCGCGCATCGCTCACCGATTTGCCCTGCCGCACCAGCTCCTGCACGATCAGATCGGTGTTGAAGATCGACGGTTGGCCGAAGCCGGTGCGGATGATGCGCGCGGCACGCTTCACAAAGCGATCGGGGTTTTTCTTGCTGACCTGCACCGACGAGCTGGGCTGCAATAGGCGCATATCCTCGATCACGTCGAGCAGCAAATAGGTCACATCGTTGACGGCGTCCGATCCGTCGGCCAATACACCGCCGGTGTTGATCTGCGCGAAGTCGGTGTAGGTGCCGCTTTCGGCAGCGGTCACACCTACCTTGGGCGGCGCGGGCTGATTGTTGAATTTGATCCAGAAGCACTGCAACAACTCTTCAGCCTGATCGCGCGTCAACGACCCGGCGGCCACTTCGTGCTGGTAGAACGGATTGAGATGTTGATCGAGATGGCCGGGGCAGAAGGCATCCCACGTATTGAGCTCGGTGGTGACGCCGAGATGCACGAACCAGTAGTATTGCAGCGCTTCCCAGAAGTTGCGCGGCGCGTGCGCGGGCACGTGCGAGCAGACTTCGGCAATGCGTTCAAGTTCGGCGCGGCGCTGCTGATCGATTTCATGTCGCGCCAGTTCGCGGGCGTGCTCGGCGTGACGTTCCGCGAAGCGAATCAGTGCCTCGGCGCAGATGTGCATCGCTCGCAGTTCCTGTTCTTTCGCGTAAGCGTGTGGATCATTGAGATAGTCGAGTTGATTCAGGCTATGCTCAATGTCTTTTTGAAAATCGCGCATGCCCTTACGATAGATTTTGTCGTCGAGCACGGTGTGACCGGGCGCGCGCTGTTCCATGAATTCGGTGAAGACGCCGGCTTCGTAAGCGTCTTTCCATTCATCCGTCATTTCGGCGAAGAGCAGTTCGCGCATGGTGCGCCCCTGCCAGAACGGAATGATCTCGTCTCGATACAAGGCGCGCGTTTCGGCGTTGACGGCAAACGGAATCTTCTCGCGCGCATCGAGGATGTCGAGGTCGGACAGGCTGTGGCAGCACAGTTCAGGATAAGTGGGCGTGGCTTTAGGCGCTGGACCTTTTTCGCCGACGATCAATTCATCCGCGCCGATGAAGATCGCTTTGTGTTCTAGCAAATACTGAAACGCCAGCGCGCGGTTGATCGGCGCGGACATGAGACCCGTCTGCTGCCGATAAGCTGCCGTCATCAACAGCGCGCGTTCGGGCGAGAGAGCAGGTTTGGCGTCCAGGCTGCGCTGGCGCAAACGCGCGACACGTTCAGTGATCATCGTCATCCTCCGTTTTGACCTGCTCACGCTGGATGACAATCCAGCGGTTAGAACGGCGGACTGTCGTCCGCCTTGAGCCGAAGACTAGCCCCCAACCGTCACCGGCAGTTCCAATTGCATCAATTGCTGCGCGATGTCACTCATCCGATCGGCATCCGGGCGGCGCGTCTCAAACAGCCGATAGGGCTTGCCCAGCCGCAGGTATTTGTCGACGGCGATGTGGTGGTAGGGCAGCAGCTCGATCGGATGGCGGTGGGGCAGCGCCGCGATGAAGTCCGCCAGCTGATCGATCGATTCATCGTCGTCGTTAAGACCGGGGACGATCGGGATGCGGAGGACGATCGCGTGGCCGAGCGCCGAGAGGTCTTGCAGATTGCGCAGGATCGGCTGATTGGTGACGCCGGTAAACTCGCGGTGCCGCTCGTCGTCGATCAGCTTGAGATCGTAGAGGAAGAGATCAGTGTAAGGGCGGATCAGATCGATCGTGTCCCACGCCGCGAAGCCGCTGGTATCGACCGTCGTGTGAATCTCGCGCGCGCGGCAGGCTTGCAACAACGCCAGCAGAAAGTCGCGCTGCAGCAGCGGTTCGCCGCCCGAAAAGGTGACACCACCGTGCGATTCGTCGTAGAAGGCGCTGTCGGATTCGATCTCGACCATGACTTGCTCCACGGTCATCTCGCGCCCGACGATCTGCCGCGCTTCAGAATAACATTCGCTGAGACAGGTGCCGCAGCGCTCACACACCACTCGATCGGTGATCGGCTCACCATCTATCCAGGCTACCGCATGATGCGGGCACGCATCCACGCATGCGCCGCAGCGGATGCAGCGATTGTCGTGCAGCATCACTTCGCGCTGCGGTGCTTGACTTTCCGGGTTGTGGCACCACCAGCAGCTGAGCGGGCAGCCTTTGAAGAAGACCGTGGTGCGAATGCCGGGGCCGTCGTGGATGGAATATTTTTTGATGTCGAAGATAAGGCCGTGAGCCATGGGTACAGCTCCTGCGATGGTAGCGATTGCAGGCAAGCTTAAGCCGATTGACGCGGCGTGTCAAATGACAAACATCATCTGTTTAAAGTGAAGGATGGAAACGGCGGAGACCTCCCAATTTGCAGAAATCGCAGAGGCGTATCGTTCTTTCAACTCGTCCGCGCCCGGCGATGGTTGCCGATCCGCGCGAGCATCTCACCGAGAACGGAATGCTCGGCAGTGTCAGACATCAAGCTCATTCGTCAATAGATCGTCGTCGCATCTCGGGGCAATTGCCTGATGTGTCTCACAAAAGCGGATACCCTGCTGTCATCCTGCTCCGGATAGTTGAACTCGAAGTGATCGGCTACGGCGGTAGCGATCCGCCGGAAAAGATCATCCATGCTGAACAGCGCATCCCAGCTGTGCTCGAACTGCGCGTCGGCGTAGGTGCGTTCGAGCAGATTCCACAATTCGGCGTCGAGTTGACCTTTCAGGTATTTGCCCAATTTGCCCGGCGATTTTTGAAAGCCGGTCCGCACGCCGCAGTACCAGCGCAGCATCTTCAACAGCTGCTCGCGCATGTGCGCGTCGAACATGTATTTGGCATGGGTCAATTCAGCGCGCCACAGAGCTTTGGCCACATAGGCATTGAGCCACCAGAATTCGTTGCAACAATCGTCGAAGGCTTTGGCGGTGGGCGGCTGGGAGAGGTAGCCCGCATCGCTGGGCGGCGGCAGTTCGCCGAGCAGGTTGTCCTTGTCGAGAAGCACCAGCGACAGGCTGTCGCTAAAAGTCACGTTGGTGTGGTGCAGGCCGTCGAAACTCAAATCGATGCGCGTGCCGTCCATGAATTGCATCAGGTACGTGTAATGCCCGTCGTTCTCCGGCGGCGGATCGGTCATATCTTCCGGCGTCTGCAAGATCATGATCTCGCCAAAGTAGCGGACGACATCTATGTTGCGCCGGAATGGATCGACGTTTCGGACATAGTAAACGATGTCATAATCCTGAAAGGGATCCTTCTTGGCGTTCGGATTGACGCGCGAGCCATTCATGACCACGGCGCGCACCTCGTCATGATCGCGGGCGTAAGTCAGAATGAGGTCGAGCATTTCTTGTTCGTTGCGCATGTTGATTCCTTGATGCTGATACCTAATCTGTGCTGGGCGATGGTTGCCGATCTGCTTGATCCTCCTCATCAATAGCGGAATGCACGGTGGATTCAGCAAAATCGTGGAAAGCGGATTGGTTTTGCCCGTTTTGTTTCCTGCTAACGAAAGTCCAGCGAGTCAATAGGAATGGGTGTCGCCTCTCTATTGCCGCGATAAAGTAGCATGGATTCAACGTCTAAATAGGGAACCGAGTAAAAAGCTGTGCCTGAGATTACCTCGTTTGAACATAGGAAGTAAAGCCGTGAGCCGACACTTTGAATGGTTAAAGATGGACATTCTGAAGTCTTAATTCTCTCTATAACTTCTGCGCTTTTCCCGTCAGATCGAGTAACCCGGAGAAAAGTTTCGACAAACTCCGGATCATAGCCATACTCAAAATCAATACGATACCCGTTAACTTGCACGGTTGCTTCTCGGCTGGTGTAGTAGTTTCCTACGTAAACGCAACAGGCAAACATGGCGACAATCACAATGAGAAGCGCAATCCATACCTTGCGATGTTTCTTGAACATGTTGTTGTACCTTGCGCCGCAAGAAAAGAAAACAGATGAGCCTCTCGACTCATCCGTTTTACTGTTGCTTTTACTCTTTTCCCTTTCCCGTCACGATCCTAATGCCGTCCTTCGTCCGCCTCATCTCGTTCATGCCCCAGGGGAAGTCGTACTGCGGCATCAAGTCCATGAACGGATCAGGGTCGAACGCTTCCGGTCCCAACACACCGTGCCCTTCCCATTTGCTGGTAGCCAGTAGTTCCATCGTGATCACCGGGCCGACGGCGGTCTGCCACACCACGGCTTGCACACCGTAGTGCTTCATACACCACTCGTTATCGGCTACTTGATAGAGGTAGACTTGCTTGGGTTGGCCCTTCTTCTTGCCCGTAATCCAAGTGCCGGCGCACGTCTTGCCCGACATCTTGTCGCCCAGGTGCGACGGCTCCGGCAGGCACGCGGCCACCACATCGCGCGGCGCGACGAGCGATCCTTTGACCAGAATCTTTTCCTTGCTGTCCAGGCCCAACATCTTTAACGTCTTCAACACGTTGATGAACTTATCGCCCAGACCGTACTTGAACGTGACGCGCTTGCATTTGATCCAGCGCGGCGCCAGCAGCACTTCCTCGTGCTCTACGTTGACCACGTCCACCGGGCCGATGCCGTCTGGAAACTCGAATGACTCCAACTCGCTGAACGGCTCGGTGGTGTACCAACCGCGCTTGGCTTCCCAGATCACCGGCGGATTCAGGCATTCCTCAATCGTCGTCCAGATCGAGAAGTTGGGCGCGAAGGTGTAGCCGCGCACTTCGATGTTCGCGCCGTCGCGCACGCCGATCTCATCGATTTCGTCGAAGAGATGCTTCTCGGCGTAGCGCGCGAACACGTCGGCTACGCCCGGCTCGATGCCCATGCCCACCAGCGCCAGCAGATCCTTCTTCTCCCACTTGGCCGCTCGTTCAAACTGATAATCGCCCAGCTTGACGCCGGTCTTGATGAACGGATCGAATTTGTGCGGCTTGGACAGTGTCATCGCCATGTCCATGTAATGGACGCGCGCCTTGTAGGCGGCGTCGAAGATCGTCTCGGCGAAGACCGGATCGACCGCGTTCATAATCAGATCGACGTTGTAATCGCGCGCCAGTTTCACGATCGCTTTCTTGTCGCGCGCGTCCAACCGCTCGACCGGGAACTTCTTGGGATCGTTGAGTTTGGTGCTGACTTCCTTGAGCCGCGCCGTGTCGTAATCGGCCAGCACCATCTTCTTCAACCACGGCTTGTCCTGCGCGATAATGGCGATGGCTTCACCCACGCCGCCCGTGCCGATGAGCAATACCTTCATGATTCTCCTTTGGGATTAAACAGTGGCGTCTTCGGCTAACGCGACTGTAGAGTGGACAAAGTATAGCACAGCCGGAATCGCTCTGTGTCATTGCGAGGAGCGTCCTGAGCGGAGCAGCGGGCGTTCTTCGACTTCACTGCGTTCCGCTCACGCCGTGTCCCCGCTGAAAGCGGGGCGGCGCACAGGGTGGAATGCGCCCGCAGCGCAGTCGAAGGACGCGACGAAGCAATCTCCGGCACAGCTGGTTGTTTTCCTGATTGGCAAGGAGATTGCTTCGCAACGCCTTACCCGCCGCTGTGCGGCGGAGGCGCGCTAGGCGAAAGCGCTCGTAATGACGATGGCTGGGCCGCTACGCCGGGCTAATAAAAAGACCTCCGAGGTTGTTGCTAACCGACGGAGGTCTGAATCTCTAGCGATCTGAAGTTGAATCAGATCGCGACCGCCTCAGGCTCCACCGTTTTCGCGCTCGCGTGTTTGTCCAGAATCGTCTGAATATCTTCTTCCTTACCGTAATACACCTCGAAGGGTTGCTTGGTCAGCGCCGCCAGTTCCCATTGTTCGTTGGACATGTTCAAACATTCGAAGCGGCAGTTCTGCACGCACTGCGCACAGTACGTGCAGCGATCGGCGTGGTATTCCATCACGAAGCGCTTAGCCTTCTTGTCGATCACGATCAACTCGATGGCATTGGACGGACAGTCTTTGTTGCACAGACAGCAGCCGGTACACTTTTCAGGATTCCATTGGAGTTTGCCGCGCAGCCGATCGGGCGCTGGATACCGCTCGAAGGGGTACTTCTCCGTCACCGGCCGCTTGAACAACGACTCGACAATATCACTCAACATGGCTGCCACTCGGAATTTCATAGCGTCTTACCTCCCAACAGCGCGATGACCAACCACTGTGCCAACAACAGCAGCGAAGCATAGCGCCACCACTTGGCGGTCTGCTCAATGCGGAAGCGGGCGAACAACGATTGCAGCCCCGCCAGCACCAGCAGGATGCCCAGCGTCTTCGCAAAGAACTCGATCGGGTTACCGATGCCGCCGAGATAAAATGATCCGATCAACGTCAGTCCCACGACCAGCTCGACCGACTTCGCCAGTTGGAACAACGCCAATCCGCGCCCGCTGTATTCCGTCAGCGCGCCTTTGACGATTTCGGTCTCGGCTTCCGGTGCGTCGAAGGGCGGCAGTTCCAGTTTGCCCATCAGCCCGATGAGAGCCACCACAAACCCGATCGGTTGGGTGATGATCATCCAGTGCTGTCCCGCGAAAGTATTGATCGTGCTGATCTGCCAGCTGCCCGCCACCACGGCCGGCCCCAGCAACGCCAGCATGAACGGCGCTTCATACGAGAACAGCTGCGTCAGTGTACGCACCGCGCCGATGAGCGAAAACCGATCGGCTGTGTTGGCCCCCGCCAATGCCAGGCCCATCGTTACCACGCTGAGCAAATACACGGTGACGATCAGATCGCCCGGAAAACTGAACGCCGGCGGCAGCCCGGCCAACGGCACGTAGAGCGCCGCCGTCAAGGCGCAGGCCAGCGCCAGCACCGGCAGACCGTTGAAGAGCCGCACGTCGATGCCGTGGGGCACGATCTCTTCCTTGCTCAGCAGCTTCACGATATCGGCCAGCGGCTGGAACCAGCGCGGCCCGATGCGATTCTGGTACTGCGCCACCAGCTTGCGATCGACCCATAGGTAGGCCAGGCCGTTGCCCATGACGAACAGGCCGGCAGGAAAGAATAGCAATGTGACAATGGGTTGAAGAATTTCCATATAAGCCTCGCTTAACGAGTAACCAGTAATGAGTAAAAAATCACCCGTTACGCATTACTCGTTACTCGTTAACGATCGTTGCACGAGAAGCACGGATCGATACCCGCCAGAATCATCGGCATGTCGGCCAGCTGATGGCCCGGCGCCGTGGCGAGGACCGACGTGAAGTTGCACAGGCTGGGCGTGCGCACTTTGACACGCTCCGGCTTTTCGCCGCCGCTGCTCTTGATGAAATAGAAGCACTCGCCGCGCGGCGCTTCGACGCGGCTGATACTTTCGCCTTCTTTGACTTTGCGCGGCATACGCACCGTCAAATCGCCCGGCGGCAAGTGATCTACGATCGCGCGGATGAGACGGTAGCTTTCATACAACTCTTTCAAGCGCACCACGAAGCGCGCTTCCAGATCGCCCGCCGTCTCGATCACAATGTTGACCGGGAACATGTTGTAGGCCGCATAAGGCGCATCCACACGCACATCACGCGCGATGCCTGACGCGCGCGCCATCGGCCCGACCACGCCAATGTCCTCGGCTTGCTCGGTGGTGAGCGCACCCACGCCGCGCGTGCGGCGAATGAACGTGGTATCGGTGGTGACAACTTTGTAATAGTGATGCGTGCGCTCTTCCAGATAATCGACGCCGCGCTTGATGGCATCGATCTGTTTGTCATCCAGATCGAACTTCACGCCGCCCAGCACATTGGCCGAGTAATTCACGCGGTTGCCCGTCAGCCCTTCCAGCACGTCCATGATCGTTTCGCGATCGCGCCAGCTGTACATGAACAGCGTATCGAAGCCGCCCTCGTGCGCGGCCACGCCCAGCCACAACAAATGGCTGTGTACGCGTTCGAGTTCAGCCACCAGCGATCGAATCGCCTGCGCGCGCGGCGGCGCAGTGACTTCGGCCAATGCTTCCACGCCCAGCGAATAGCACAGCGCGTGCGTGTGCGAGCAGATGCCGCAGATGCGCTCCAGTAGATACAGGTTCTGCGTCCAGTTGCGATCCTCGGTGGCCTTCTCGATGCCGCGATGCACGTAACCGAGGCGCACGGTCGCGGCTGTCACGGTTTCCCCGTCGACGGTGAATTCAAAATGGCCGGGTTCTTTTAGCGCCGGGTGCTGCGGGCCGATCGGGACGATGAATTTTTCTAGGGTTGGCATAGTGATCCTTTACGTTACCGTCATTGCCAGCGCAGTGTGCGAAGCAATCTCCTTGGGCATCAGTCAACCATGTCAATCATTGGGGAGATTGCTTCGTCGCTGAGAAGCGCTCCGCGCAATGACGCTTGGGGTACTTCACAGTTGCGGCATTACAAAATCTTTGCGCAGCGGCGGCGCATCCGTCGGCCATTCGTCGGGCAGGAACAACCGATCGGAATTGGGTGTGCCCATGACATTGATGCCAAACATCTCGCCCAATTCGCGCTCGAAGAATGTCGCGCCTGGGACGAGGCTGCAGATGCTGGGAATCGCGGCGTTGTCGCGCGGGATGCGCACGCGCAGGTTCACGTTGGCCGAGCCGTTGACAAAGTGATACAACACTTCGATCTCATTGGCTTTCACATCGTCGAGTCCGGTGATCGCGGTCAAAAATCCCCAGCGCGCCTTGCGTAGCGATTCGACCGCAGGCAGCAAACGCCCCGCATCGAGATACGCATCTGCGCGATGCGCCCCCGGTTCAGTGATTCTCAAAGAGCGCGGCTCCAGCAGCGCCTTGGCTTGATGCAGCGCGCTGTGTTCCTGTCCCAGCAAGTGCTTCCGCACGATCTCCCAGTCGACTTCGAACTCTTTCAAGATGATGCTCTTGCAGCCGAGTTCGAGGTGCAGGGCATTGTCTTCCCAACGCGCGCCGAGACCCGCTTCAAACTCGAACTCCTGGCGCAGCGCGGCGGCCAACACCAACCGATCGGGCTGTTTCGGTCCGACGAAGAGCGGTCCCTTCGGGAAGTTCATCGCGTTGAGCCATTCTTCGGTGGCGGCTTTGGCCGACTCGAGTCGCGCCGTGAGATAGATCAACTTGTAACGCTGCGACAGCTCCAGCAAACAGCGCACACTGTCCGGCGTGGGCGCATCCTTCATGATCACTTCACGCTTGATGTAATCCGGCGTGCCGCTCAAGTGCTGCCGCTGCCGGTAATCGCAAATGACACCGTCGACAAAAACGAGAACTGCTTTCATGCGGCTGACTCCTCAACGGGCGCGCTGTCTTTCACCTCGGGACGCGGCGCCGGGGTAGGGGCTTTGGTGGGCTGCAAGCTCTGCAACAACTTCACCACACCATCGATGATGGCTTCCGGGCGTGGCGGGCAACCGGGAATATAGGCGTTGACCGGGATCACTTCGTCGATGTGGCCGACCACGTTGTAGCAGCCCTGGAACGCGCCGCCCGAGGTGGCGCACGTGCCGACGGCTACCACGAACTTCGGCTCCGGCATCTGCTCGTAGATGCGCTTCAACCGATCGCGCGATTGCAGCGTCACCGGCCCGGTGCAGATCAACACATCGGCGTGGCGCGGGCTGCCTTGCAGCTTCACGCCAAAGCGCTCCAGATCGTAGCGTGGCGTCAGCGTCGCCAGAATCTCGATGTCACAGCCGTTGCACGATCCGCTGTTGTAGTGGATGGCCCACGGCGAATTGATGCGCGCCCAGTTGCGAATGGCATCGAGCGTGTGTTCCCAGGTTTCAGTCAGATTGAGTGCCATGCTTTTCACCTTCATCCTTAACCAATAATCAACACGACCAGCGCCAGCATCAAACCAATCAAGTACACGATCGCAATGGGCGAGACGGCGCCACTGCTGCCCAGCATCAACACGCCCAAGTGCAAAATGGCGAAGAACAGCGCGATGACGAAAAAGCCGCGATAGCCCGGCAGTGAGCGAGTGAGCGGTGACGCCTCGCCGCTGGCGTAAATGCTGGACTTTTCTTCCGACGGCTTGCCTTTGCCCGCCAGCACGCGCCCCACGCCGAACAAGACCACGACCAACGCGATGTACAGAATGAATGCAACTGGTGGAGTGAGTATGACTTGCATGTTGAAATCCTTTATCCGCCAAATGCCTTAACCAACGTTGCGCCCGCGGGGCCTGTCATCCATGACAACAAGCTCGGCCAGATACCGAGGATCACGATCGCGGTTGCCAGCAGAATCAGCGGCGCGCTCATCGTCCGCGACATCGCCTGTCCGCGCGTCACCGCTTCACTTGGTTCCTGTCGATAGACCGCATTCACGATCGGCGCGTAGTAGGCCAATGACAGAATGCTGTTCAGCGCCGCGAAGATCACCAGCAG
>Ga0208980_10000984_pt1 | contig 16983 bp, 11 predicted proteins | sample WetSurMetagenome_3_FD_187993 | JGI IMG/M metagenome (GOLD analysis project Ga0208980, IMG submission 187993) | Wetland microbial communities from Twitchell Island in the Sacramento Delta, sample from surface sediment Aug2011 Site A1 Bulk (version 2) | ecosystem: Environmental > Aquatic > Marine... | reverse complement strand
ACCCGGCAATAAAAATAATGGGACCAAAAGGTGAAGAACTCAGGTTATATAACCTTCCGGTAGGATCTCATCTTGTCATGGAAACTGATAAGATGGTCGAAGCCGGTGAAGTCCTGGCAAAAATTCCAAGGGCTGTTGGCAAATCAGGTGATATTACCGGAGGTCTTCCAAGAGTCACAGAGCTGTTTGAAGCACGTAATCCTTCGAATCCTGCAATAGTATCTGAGATTGACGGTGAGGTCACTTTCGGCAAGATAAAGAGAGGTAACAGGGAAATCACTATTAAGTCAAAAACCGAAGAGGTAAAGAAATATCTTGTACCGCTTTCAAAACAGATACTTGTCCAGGAAAATGACTATGTGAAAGCTGGGGTACCTTTGTCTGATGGAGCCATTACACCATCGGATATCCTGGCAATTAAAGGTCCGACAAAAGTTCAGGAATATATAGTAAATGAAATCCAGGAAGTCTACAGGTTGCAGGGTGTAAAAATAAATGATAAACACTTTGAGACCATTGTAAGACAGATGATGAGGAAAGTCGAAATAGTTGACCCGGGTGATACAAAGTTTCTTGAACGTCAGGTTGTTGATAAACTTGAGTTCATGGATGAGAATGACTGGATCTATGGGAAAAAATATATTGTTGAAGGTGGTGATTCCCAGACACTACGTCCTGGGATGATTGTAACGGCACGAAAGCTCAGGGATGAAAATTCCGTGCTGAAACGCCGCGATCTGAAGATCGTTGAAGCCAGAGATGCTGTTCCTGCAACCTCTAACCAGGTACTACAGGGAATAACGAGGGCCGCACTTCAGACAAACAGTTTCTTCTCAGCAGCATCATTCCAGGAAACAACTAAGGTTCTTAACGAGGCTGCAATCCTTGGAAAAGTGGATAAACTTGAAGGATTGAAGGAAAATGTAATTGTCGGACATCTTATTCCAGCCGGAACCGGCCAGCGTCAGTATAACAGCATCATCGTAGGGTCGCTCGAAGAGTATGAAAACCTTACTGATGCCAGTGTTGAAGTTGAATCGGAAACCAGGAGATAGTACTATTAAAAGGGTTAAACATGTCAGATCCAAAGAATCCTAATCAGATAAATATTGAACTGAATGAGGAAATAGCACAGGGAACTTATTCAAATCTTGCTGTTATTACTCATTCAGCTTCGGAATTTGTGATCGACTTTGTGCGAATTATGCCGGGAATACCAAAGGCTCAGGTAAAATCAAGGATTATTCTCACACCTGAACATGCAAAAAGGCTGGTCTCAGCTTTGCAGGATAATATTGCCAAATATGAGTCTGTTCATGGCATTATTAAGGATGTGAAAGGTTCTACACCGGTATTGCCTCTGACTTTTGGCGGACCGACAGCACAGGCCTGAAGATACATACATTAATTGTTCTGTGAAGGAATACAGAATATCTTTTATTGGTGCAGGCAAAGTTGCAGGTGCTTTGTGCCGGCAGTTATATATGTCCGGCTTTACAATTCAACAAATAGTATCAAAGACTGAAAAAAGCGGAATGACCCTTGCTAAGTCCTGCAATGCATCGTGGTCGGGGGATTATCATTTTACTGGTTATGAAGAAGTAATAATCGCAGCAGTTCCTGATGATAAACTGCCGGAAGTACTCAACATGATCATCTGCCATGAGAATACAATAGTTGCTCATACTGCCGGAAGCTTTGGTCTTGATATTTTCCCGCCCCGTTTCAGGCATACGGGTGTTTTTTATCCCTTGCAGACTTTTTCAGACAACCGTAAGATTGAATTCCGTGACCTGCCATTATTCCTTGAAGCATCCGATTCCTTTTCAGCTGAGACCCTAAAGCATCTTGCAGAATCTATTGGAGGTAAAGTCCATTTTGTAAATGCTGAACACAGAAGATTTATCCATATTGCTGCTGTATTTGTATGTAATTTTGTAAATCACATGCTGACTGCCGGCAAACAGTTAACCACAAAGGCAGGATTTCAGTTTGAAGTCATGGAGCCCCTGATAAATGAGACTATACTTAAAGCCCTGGAAAAAGGTCCTGAGAATTCACAGACGGGTCCTGCATACAGATTTGATAAAGGGACTATTAATAAACATATTGATTTATTATCTTTCTCTCCTGAATTTCAAGATGTCTACAAAGAGATTACAAGATCAATAATGAGATTTTATAAAACCGGAAATGATGACCAATTTTAAGGAGGACCTGGCGAAGGTCAAAGCATTCGTTTTTGATATTGACGGGGTGCTTTCGTTGCAGACAATTAACCTGAATGCGTTTGGTGTGCCGAACAGGACAGTAAACCTTCGCGACGGTTATGCTATCCAGCTTGCGGTCAGAAAGGGGTATTTTGTGGCCATCATTTCAGGCAGTAACTCAAAGGAATACCTTAAAAGGCTCAAACAACTTGGAGTTAAAGAGGTTTATCTTAACAGCCGCTCCAAGGTGGACCATTTCAACACCTTTCTAAAGAAAAACAACCTTGATAAATCTAATGTTCTTTTTATGGGTGACGATATTCCCGATTATAAGGTTATGAAGATTGCCGGGGTACCTGTTTGCCCTGCAGATGCTGACAGTGAAATTAAACAGGTTGCAGCTTATGTTTCGGACAAGAAGGGTGGTGAGGGATGTGTAAGGGATGTTATTGAACAGGTTTTAAGATTACATAACAACTGGATGAATGCAGATTCGTTTACATGGTAGCTGATGAAAGAATTTATTAAACTTATCAGATGGCCTAACCTTCTCATTGTTGCTCTTACTATGATCCTGATGAGATACGCTGTAATTGAACCTCTGATCAGTAAAATAACCGTGGTCCTGAACACAGGGTCGGGAGAAGAAATTCCTCTTTCACTCCAATTTCCATGGTACGACTTCCTGATACTTGTTCTTGCTACACTGTTTATAACTGCCGGAGGATACGTTATAAATGACTATTTTGATATTAAAACTGATCTTATCAACAGAGGGGAAGTAATTGTGGGAAATAAAATTCCGAGACGCCAGGCAATGATGTGGCATAATATATTAAATATCGCTGGTGTTGCTGCAGGATTTTATATTTCATGGAAAGCCGGTTATTTCTGGATGGGAATTCTTTTTCTTGTAGTTTCCGGTTTGCTTTACTTTTATTCAGCAAGCTATAAAAGGCAGTTTCTTATTGGTAACCTGGTGGTGGCATTACTTGCGGCAATGGTCCCAATGCTGGTTGCAGTTTATGAGTGGCCGGCACTCTACAGGTATTACGCGGTGAATGCAGTAATACAACCACAGCTGGGACTTGTTTTTTACTGGACTGGTGGGTTTGCAATATTCGCTTTTCTCACAAACCTGACAAGGGAAGTAATTAAAGATATTGAAGACTTTGAAGGTGATATGGCTTATGGAAGAAACACTATCCCTGTTGTAACCGGGACTCTGACAGCCAGGACTATTTCTATATTGCTGATAGTGATAACCATCGGATTGCTTTATGTTGTCTGGCACTTCTTCCTGAATGACATAATTACATTGATTTACATTTCCTGCGCGATAGTTATTCCATTGTTATTCGTTGTATATCAATTAGTTGTTAGCGTGAATAAAAAGCAACTGCATAATGCAAGCAGATTTATGAAAATAGTAATGATTGCAGGTGTTCTTTATTCATTAGTCGTCAAAGTAATCCTGGACCAGAATCTAATATTTTATGGTAATTGAAGAGCTCAATAAGTTCAGGATTATCCTTGCTTCACGTTCACCAAGGCGACAGAAGCTCCTTGAAGAATTAGGCCTGAAATTTGAAGTTGTGATCAGGGATTGGATTGAAGAATATCCTACTCATCTCAAAGCTGAAAAGATTGCACTGTACGTTGCAAACGCTAAGGCCAGTACTTTCCTGCCGGGAATAATGGGAAATGAGATTGTCATTACTGCCGATACTATCGTCTGGAGTAATGATAAGGTGCTGGATAAGCCTTTGGGCAGGGATGATGCTTTAAAGATTCTGAAGGAAATATCAGGTAAAACTCATAGTGTAATAACCGGAGTTTGCCTTCTTTCAAAAATCAGGCAGATTTCTTTCTTTTCTTCAACTGAGGTTACATTTTCAGAGCTGACTAACGATGAGATTGAATTTTATATTGACAATTTCAGTCCTTATGATAAAGCAGGCGCATATGGTATTCAGGAGTGGATTGGGATTGCAGCATGCAGCCGCATCGAAGGATCATATTTTAATGTCATGGGCTTACCTGTCGAACAGGTTTACCATGAGTTAAAGAAATTCATCGCCCCCAACCCACAACAGGAGGCTTAAAGCAATATACATTTTAACCCCCTTTTAGGGGTGATTGGGGGTAATTCCATTTGTGTAACAAAAAAAGTACTTCAATATGAAAAAAATAGTGTTTGCATCCGTATTGCTTTTAATGACTTTGTCAGGATTTTCGACCAATCCAGATGAAGGTATCTGGATCCCTCTTCTGATTGAAAAATACAACATTAAACTAATGCAGGAGAAAGGATTTAAGCTTTCTGCCGAAGATATTTACAGCATAAACAGAGCCTGTATGAAAGATGCAGTTGTCAGTTTTAACGGCGGTTGTACTGCGGAACTTATATCTGCGGAAGGACTACTGATAACTAATCATCATTGCGGCTATGGACAAATTCAGGAGCATTCAAGCCTTGAACATGATTATCTCACAGATGGGTTTTGGGCAATGTCGAGGAAAGAAGAACTGTCTAATCCAGGTGTGACAGTTACCTTATTGAAATGGATGGAGGATGTCACCTTAAAAGTTCTTTCTGGTACAACGGATGATATGGTTCCCGCCGATCGCGAAAAACTTATTTCAGCAAATATTGAAAACATCACAAAACAGGCAGTTGAAGGAACTGAATATAAAGCTATTGTACGTCCATTCTTTATGGGTAACCAGTATTTTCTGTTCGTTAACGAAACTTTCAGTGATGTGCGGCTTGTCGGCGCACCTCCCTCAGCCATCGGGAAATTCGGCGGTGATACTGATAACTGGATATGGCCGCGTCATACAGGCGATTTCTCGCTCTTCAGGGTTTATGCTGATAGAAATAATAAACCGGCTGATTATTCCACAGATAATATACCATATAAGCCATCTTATTATTTCCCGATCTCTCTCAGGGGAGTTAAGGAGGGCGATTTTACAATGGTATTCGGATATCCTGGTACAACCTCAGAATATGTCCCGTCATTTCATATCGACATGGTAAAAAACTATATAGATCCCAAAATGATCAGCGTCAGAACAAAAAAAATAGAGATAATTGATGAGGCGATGAACTCTGACCCGCTGATCAGAATCCAGTATTCTGCAAAGAAAGCCGGTATTTCAAATTCATGGAAGAAGTGGATAGGGGAGATTCAGGGACTTGAAAGAATGAACACAATAGGAAAAAAGCAGGAGTATGAATCCAGACTTGTGCAATGGATTGATTCGGATGAAAAAAGAAAAACAGAATACGAAGATATTCTTCCTGCTTACAAAGCACTTTATAATAACCTTAAAGAATACACCCTTGTTAACAGCTTCACTAATGAAGTCATAAATGGTGTTGAGGCATTTGTTCTTTCAAGAAGCATCAGGGAACTGGCTTACCTGTATGAGAACAATTCCGGGGCCGAAAAAATTCAAAATACCAAGGACAATCTTATTGAAGAAGCCAGCCTGTTCTTTAAAGATTACAATAAGGAAACTGATCAGAAACTCTTTGTGGCAATGATGAACATGTATGGTGAATCGATGAATGAAAAATGGCTTGCACCGGCATATCTGAACCTAAGAAACAGTATTGATGGGAATTTTTCAGGTATTGCAGCCAAATTGTACAGCAATACTCCGTTTGCAGATGAGAAAAAATATATTGCATTTATAAAAGGTTTCAATAAATCGACGGCAAAGAAATTGAAAAAAGATCCTTTTTATTCTGTTTCATCGGACGCTGCCGCATTTCTGGCAGGTAATGTAAGACCGGAACTGACACGCCTGAACGGTGAATTACAAAGGCTTAATAAAAGGTATATGAAAGCACAGATGGAATTTGAAAGCGGTAAAGTATTCTATCCGGATGCAAATTCAACTCTCAGGGTGGCTTTTGGAACTGTACAGGGGTACAATTCAAGGGATGCTGTTTACTTCAAACCTGTTTCAACACTCAAAGGTATAATTGAGAAAGACAATCCGGACATTTATGATTATGATGTTCCTGAAAAATTGAAGGATTTATATGCAAATCGCGATTTTGGGCGTTATGCCCATAACGGTGAGGTCCCTGTATGCTTTATAGCAAACAATCACACGACTGGAGGTAATTCAGGAAGCCCTGTTATAAATTCTGAAGGTTACCTTGTTGGAATTAATTTTGACAGGGCATGGGAAGGAGTAGCAAGCGATATGGCATTCAATCCTGATCAGAGCCGCAATATCAGCCTTGACATTAGATTTGCACTGTTCATTATCGATAAGTATGCAGGTGCAGGATACCTGCTTGATGAAATGACAATCGTGGAATGATTCTGTTACACAGAGTGGTAAACATGGTAAAAAATCAGTATGATTTGATTGTTTTTAGCTTGTCAGAGTATTTCTGATATACCGCTTCCTGGTTAATAATCTGTTCCCTAACACTTACCTGCATCTGTTCATTCTGAGGTATACCTGTTTGCGCTTTTTCTATTGCATTATTTGATTTTTTAATCTTATTCTCAGATGATTCAATTTCGTTGAGCGCTTTTTTCTTCCTTTTTTCAAGATCTTTTATCTGAGCGGCCTTTTCTTTCTGTGCAGGTCCTGCTTCCATTCCGGCCAGTTGACTATTCTGCTCTTTTAATGATGCTTCCACAGTACTTAATTCATTGTTTTGAACAGTGATATTATCTTTTGCGGTAAGGATAGCCGAATTATCTGACTGAATTGTTTTCAGCATCTTCGATTTCTCATTCTCCAGTGATGATAATTCCTTCTGGAGCTCCTTAAGCTTTTTCTCCTCAGCATCAGCCTGATCTTTTGCAACATCGATATACTGATTCTTGGCGAATTCCTTTATATAGTCGCGTACCCTGATGAACTCGGCAGCGTTGGATTCTTCGATATACTCATCCTTTTTTGTTTCTATTGCTACATAAAGCTTAAGCATCGAATCGAGCCTTACAAACTTACTGTAGATATTTACGGGAAGCTGGCTGATGTTTTTAAGCCTTGCACCAAAGATCGACATTTCGTCCTTCTCGGTAACCACCTTAGATTTTGTGCCCGCCTCTAAGTCTTTAATCCAGGCTTTTACAGCTATATCATAATTAGTTTCAGGTATTGTGACCGATAATCCTGGCATCCTGAATTTGCCCATTTCAAGAGTATCTGCAGTAACAATGATTGGTTGCTGAGCCTTGATTCCCAGAAATGGAAGCATTATTAATAACACAAGAGTAAAATTATATTTCATAGCAATTATTTTTGGTCAGACCTATTTTTATGTTTAAATATACAAATAAATAAATAAACAATTGTCGATTTAAAATATCAAAAATAATTCCAAATTTATTTAATTGTTTATCAATATATTATTTTTCAAATGGAATCATGGGACAATAGAAACCGATGCGGTTTCTATGGCCATAATTTGATTTATTAAAGAATTTTACAATCATACAATTTCACATTAATTATAAAAAGAAACAAATTTTATTAACTTTCAGGTGAAATTTAACAGATATGATCAGAATTACGGCAGATGATAAAATTCCATTTTTGAAGGGTGTTCTTGAACCATTTGCCAGTATTTCGTATCTGCCTGGAAACCAGATCGACAGGAATCGGGCGATGCGATCTGATGTTCTGCTTGTCAGGACCAGGACAAAATGCAACTCCGAACTTCTGAAAGGTACTCCTGTTAAATATGTCGGGACTGCAACCATCGGATTTGATCATATTGATACTGACTTTTGTGCTAAAAATAATATTAAGTGGACAAATGCTCCGGGATGTAATTCATCTTCTGTCCAGCAATATATAGCCGCCGCCTTATTAAGGATCTCGGCAGAATCGGGATTTGAACTTAGAGGCAAAACAATAGGTATAATTGGAGTTGGAAATGTGGGTTCAAAAGTTCAGAATCTGGCAAATGCTCTCGGAATGAGGGTTATCCTTAATGACCCTCCTCGGGCAAGAAAGGAAAAAAATCAGATTTTTGTCAGCCTTGAGCATCTTTTAAATGAATCCGACATTATTACACTGCATGTTCCGTTGAATATGGATGGCCAGGATAAGACATTCCATCTCTTTGACAGGGAAACATTCGGTAAATTTAAAAAAGGCGCCTGGCTGATAAATACATCTCGTGGTGAAGTTACTGAGACCGAAGCTCTGAAAAATGCCCTGACTGAAGAAAAGCTTTCTGGTGTGGTAATAGATGTGTGGGAGAGGGAACCGGAAATTGACATACCCCTTATGCACATGGCATTTCTGGCCACACCGCATATTGCCGGATATTCTGCTGATGGAAAAGCAAACGGGACTGCTATGATTGTAAAGGATTTCAGCGAATCATTCAGTATTCCTCTTTCTGATTGGTATCCGACTGAAATCCCTGTTTCCTCCGAACCGAATCTGGCAATTGACTGTAATGGAAAAAGCTATAAAGAGATCCTGAGAAAAGCGGTCTTTCATACATATAATATCGTTGAAGACGATGTCAGACTGCGATTCGATCCTTCACGTTTTGAAAAAGAAAGAGAAAACTATCCTGTCCGCCGTGAATTCTCATTCTATACCATCATACTCAAGGATGGAAACGAGGAGATTAAAAAGCTCCTTACAAACCTGGGATTTAAGGTATCCGGATAAAAAATCCGGAAAGATCATGCAAGCACAGGTTCCGAAGCAGCTGCGAATTCCTTAACCTGGAACACGAAAGCCTGCAACCTGGTATCAAGCGAAACTGTATCCTGTCCGTCATAAGCTATATTTATGAAAGGAATATTATTGTGGTCCTTACGGAAGGAATCGCTGACTGAAGCAACCAGTGTGCCGGGCATACATGTAAAAGGCAGAATTGCGGCCAGTCCTGAAACACCTTTTTTTGATAGAGCTACTGATGTCCCCATTGCTATTGGAGGATCGCCGTCATAAAACTCATTGACATAAGTGTTGCATAACTTCAGCATCTCATGAAGTGATACATCTTTTTCATGGTCAGTGAATTCCTTTATGCCTCTTAATAATGAATTAGCAATAACATCCTGCCCGATTCCCTGGATCTTGGATTTTATTATTCCCTTAGTGTCTCCTTTCCACCTGCTGTCACGTGTGAAGCGGTAAGTAGAGTAATAAATCCATTCGGAGAATGGCCCTATAACAACTTCAACCCCAAGATCTTCAAGACGGTTTGCAATATTGCCGTTACAGCCTGAATTATCACGCATAAATATCTCTCCGATAATAGCCACCACCGGTTTCCTTACACTTTTATCGACTTTTATTGCCATGAAGTCTGCTGCGATCCCGGAAAGCACTTTATGTAGTCCCCGGGCGCCCTTTTCAATGCATCTCTCAAGACGATGAATTGCATCCTGGTATAGCCTGTCCGAATCACCCTTGTTGATCTCGTAAGGTCTGGTTTCCCTGTGGATCTTTCTGATATAGTCAGCAACTATAAATCCTTTCCAGGCATTGATCCTGAACTTCTGGCCGTGTTCCCCTGCAATATCTTCATATGAAGTATCATTCGACGGGGTAATTAGCTCTGCTTTTTCAAATCCCAGCCTGTCAAAGAGTATTCTGTGGAACTGGTTGTATTGTCCGAACCTGCACGGCCCGTTATGGTCAGGCATAAAGAAGCTCATTTTTGAAGGATCAGCTCCTGGTTCCTGTAATTTCTTTATGAAGCTTCCGGTTGTACAAATCATCGGGAAACACTCCTTCGACGATGTGTATTTCCTGCCTATTGCGAGATCTTCTTCATCCTGTCGTGGAAGAACTTCGGACGGAACCCCGATACTGCGTGCAGCAGCTGCGATCATATAAGCTCCGTCGTTCATATATGGGAAGTATAATATTCTGTCTTTGGGAGGCGAAGAAGGACTTGGTCTAGGTCTGAAGACTTTTACATCTTTTTTCTCATTCTGCTCCGATCCTTTCAGGCTATCGAGGAATGCTTCGATGCGTGTTACCATACCAGCATCGGCAGAGTGTTCATCCACCTCGAGGTGCAGGAATGGCTTGCCTTTCAGTTCTTCAGTGACATAATGCCAGATGAATGAATCGGGTCCGCAACGGAAATTAGCTATATAAACTGCATATAAACCATCTGTTTTTGCCACATGTTGTGCTGCTGCAATGATCTTCTGCCCGTTGGGCCAGTACATATTCCTGTAGTTTTCAAAAATATTGTAGGGCGTCAGATCGAGCATGTCAACCGGAATCGGCATAACATTTTGGGCAATCAGCTTTTCTACAAGACCAAGGTTAAGATGTGAATCAGTGCTGTTATATGGTTTTCCCAGCAGAACTACCGGTCTGCAATTTTTTGGGATGTTTTTCAGAACCTCCCTGCCATAATCTACAAGCCCCTTTTCGAATGAAACCTGAACTTCATCGGCTTTGTATATGGCTTTTTTGATATCATCCTTGCCAATTCCGAATTTATTATTGAAATAAGCTGTCATCTCCTTAACAAGAGCACGCTCAAAAAATCTGAAATGGAGTGTTGGCACAAGTAGTTTTGATTCATCAACCTTCCCTTTAAGAGCTGCTTTGACCATAAAAGGGTAAGTCTGTATCCATGGGCAGTTGCAGTTGAATGTTTTGTTACCTTCGCGGAACTTAGCATTTACTATGAAAGGAAGGAAAATGTAATCAACCCCTTTTTCCAAAAGATCAATTACATGGCCATGCATCAGTTCAACAGGAAGACATGTTTCAGTAGTAATAGTCTCAATTGACTGATTGACAAGTGTTTTGTCTGATTCTCTCGAAAGGACCACTCTGAATCCTAGCTCTTCAAAAAAGGTGCGCCAGAACGGGAACTGCTGGTAGAATACCATCAGAGCCCGGGGAATACCTATAGTGTGGCCTTTCCCGGTTTCCTTTTCCTGGTATCCATCCATCAGCAACTCTGTTCTTTTATTGAACAGGTTCGGTATATTGTTCGCAGCTTTCTTACGGCCATCAGTTTCATACCTTTCACACCTTCCGCCGTAGAACAGAGATTTCTTTTCCCCGGCTATTTTTACTTTACTGATCTCGCAGTGATTTACACAGCTTTGGCATGTAAACCTGCTGTTCTCATATGGGACATTTCTGACTCCGAAGCCTTTAAAAGTGGTTTTCTGTCCCTTTTTCATTGACCTTTGTGCAAGAATTGCTGCGCCGATAGCCCCAGTGACATCAAAATGCGGAGGGATGGTTATTTTCTTTCCTGTAACATGCTCAAAAGCTGCTACAACAGCTTTGTTATTGGTGACACCACCCTGGAAAAATATTTTATTACCCACCTTCCGGTCAGCGACAACCTTCTGGAGATAATTGTAGACAATAGAATATGCAAGGCCTCCAACAAGATTTTCATTGCGAGCCCCTTTCTGCATGTATGAATTAAGGTCCGATTCCATAAATACCGTACACCTGTCGCCCAGTTTGACCGGACACTCTGAGTTCAATGCCATGCATCCGAACTCTTCAACAATATTGATATTCAGCTTTTCAGCCTGCTCTTCAAGGAAAGAACCAGTCCCTGCGGCACAGACTTTATTCATTTCAAAGTCGACAACAACACCATTTTCAATACTGATATATTTGGAGTCTTGTCCTCCGATCTCAAAAATTGTATCAACAGTGGGATCGTAATCAATGGCTGCTGTTGCCTGGGCAGTGATCTCATTCTGTATTGTATCGGCACCGATAAAATCGCCGGTAAGGTATCGCCCTGATCCTGTTGTACCTGCTCCGATAACCTCAACATGCTCACCGATCTCGTCAAAGATCTCCGACATCCCTTTCTGGATAGCGTCCAGAGGCTTACCTGCTGTTGGAAGGTACCGCCTTGCAATTACATTATGATCAGGATCGATAAGAACGACGTTTGTACTAAGGGATCCTACATCAATGCCGAGGTAAACCTGAATCTTTCCTTTTCCATTCTCTTTGAAATGGATCTTTTTATTGTAGATTGCAGCAGATTCAATTAGAGGGGGGAGACTATTGAACTCCGTTGAGTCGACTGAAAGATACTCTTCCAGTTTATTCATCCCTTGAAAATGATTCATCTCCAGATTATTCGCATGTGCATACATTACAGCACCGATAGCACCCATTGAAGCATGATATTCCGGGATAATAAGTTCATTCTCATTCAGGGACAATACCTCCCTGAAAGCTCTGACCATACCTGTATTTGCTGCAACACCTCCGGAGAAAATAACAGGTTTCTTGATCTCCTTGCTTCTTGCAACATTGCTTCGGAAGGTGCGGGCAAGCGCGAAACACAGACCTGCAACAATATCATGCAAAGGTGTTGCCAACTGTTGATGGTGGATCATGTCGCTCTTTGCAAATACACTGCATCTTCCTGCAATTCGAGGCGGATCGACAGATTTGAGAGCCATTTCTCCAAACTCCTTTACAATTGGTACACCTATTCTGCGGGCCTGCTGATCAAGAAACGATCCGGTACCTGCAGCACAGATGCTGTTCATCTCAAAATCGACAAGCCGGGAATGTCCGTTTGACGGATCTTTTTCAAGCAATATAAGTTTGGAATCTTCTCCCCCTATCTCAATAACTGTCTGTGCATCAGGGTATAACCTGCCAGATGAAGTGGCCTGGGCAATTATCTCATTTACAAAAATGCCACCTATAAGTTCGGTTGCCAGCTTACCGCCTGTTCCGGTAATAGCTATTCCGGAAATACTTTCAGCTTGATGATTTTTTAAAAGAGAGGTCAGCCTCTCCTTAAGTACATTGAAGGGTTTACCATGAACATAATCATAATAGTCCTCAACAACATTATAATTCTCGTCTAGAAGTACTGTATTGAGTGAAACCGAACCGATATCCAAACCCAGGTAATACTTCTGATTATCTGCGATTACCTGTTTACTGCTTTTGGCCATATCTACTTATTTAGTTAAATAACTACTTCAATTATATAATCGGGCGGCTAAAATATGCATTTTTTTATTAGGAACCAATTTTTGAAAATCCAATATGATATTTATCACTTCAGATCCATTCCTCAGCCAGGACCTCACCTGAAAGGCTGATTATCATTTGTTTTACAGGTACTTTCCTTTCCGTTTTTAAGGCTGCATTCCTGACCATCTGAAGCAATCCCCCGCAGCATGGCACCTCCATCATCATTACCGTAATTGTGTTCACTTTTGCCATGTCAATCATGGCAGAAAGCTTTTCAACATATATGTCAGTTCCATGGTCGAGTTTAGGACACGCGATTGCAAGTGATTTTCCTTTCAGGTGCCGGCTGTGGAAGTTCCCCATTGAGAAAGCTACACAATCGGCTGCAAGAAGCAGATCAGCCCCCCTTAAATAAGGTGCATTGGGATTAAGAAGATGCAGCTGCACAGGCCATTGCCTCAATTCAGACGGCTGGTCGATTGTATAAGACGGTGCATCACTCTGCGGCTTCTCTATCACAACTGCTCGTGATCCCGGACAACCACCTCCTCCTTGACCCTGATGATTCCCATGATTATGAACTTCATGGGTAACTTCCATAAGGTCAAAATTAAGTTTGTTGCGATTGCTCTTTAAATAGTTTACACCTTCCTGGAGAAAGCCCGTTTCACCATGATCCTTAAGGTGTTTAAGGTGGGCAATAATTGTATTCTTTCCCTTGGAGATCATCTGTTCCATTACTTTAGTTTCATTGTATGGCTCAGCTTCCCTCGTCTCAATAGCAATTGCACCTTCAGGACAATGTCCGATACATGCCCCCAATCCGTCACACATAAGTTCACTCACCAGCCTTACCTTCCCGTCGATAACCTGCAAGGCTCCTTCGTGGCAGTTCGGAACACATTGTCCGCATCCGTTGCACAGATCCTCGTTTATTTTAAGAATGTCTCTTTTCATAATTGTAATATTATGTATTTAATGGTGCAAAATTGAAAAATGAAAAGCTGACAAATTGTAACATTTGTTACAATTATTAATTTTGATAGAAAATAAATGTCGTTTCGGATCCCCAGTATCCGGATGCTGAATCTCTGTATTTTAAATGGACACTTTATTATAAAATTATGGACTATTCGATGCTTTTAAATGCTCCTGTTTTCAGAGGATTGACACTTGAAGAATTGATATCTGCAATTTCTTTAACACCTTATCGGGTAAGGAAATTCAATCCAGGCACAATGATCTCTCAAAGCGGAGACCCTGTTACCTCTTTTATGATGGTAATCACGGGAATGGTAAAGGGAGAGATGGTTGATTATTCCGGAAGGATTATAAAAATCGAAGATGTCCCTGCTCCTGGAGCTGTAGCTGCGGCTTTTATATTCGGGAGCAAGAACAGGTTCCCGGTTAATGTTATCGCTGTCTCAGAAACTGAGCTCCTGTTGATTGATAAACCCGAATTCATAAAGTTCCTTAAGTGCAACGATAAAATTCTTGCAAATTTTCTTGATATAATCTCAAACAGATCCCAATTCCTTTCCGAGAAAATTAAGTTCTTGAATTTTAAGACAATACGCGGAAAACTGGCACAGTATATTCTGCAATCGGCCGGGGCAGATAAGTACGAGATTACGATTGGCAAGACACAAAACGAGATTGCTGAATATTTTGGAGTTGCTCGTCCTTCAATAGGAAGGGTGCTTAGCGAACTGGAAAACGAAGGAATAATTCTTACAAAAGGTAAAACGCTTACTATACTTGATAAGAAAAGATTAACGGAGCTTACAATAGAATAGCAGGTTTATGAACTCGATCCAGGATAGGTGTCATCAACCTGCTTGCTGATGACGGGGTGGGTTAGTTTACCTTTTCGACATCCTCATTTATTACTATTCCGGTAATGTTATTGTGAAGCATGTCCCTTCTCCCTCTGTGCTATCCAGTGCAATTGTTCCATTATTGATCATAATAAGCTCGTAACATAGCTTTAGTCCGAATCCAGTGCCCTTTTCATTTTCAGTTCCGGGTGTGCTTTCAATTTCAGTTGAGGTGAATATGTATTTCTGTTTTACCGGCGGGATACCGATGCCATTATCGCAAATCTTTAAAGTAATTCCTTCACCCGTTAAGTTTTTGTTTTTAAGGAGTATACTAATTCTTCCACCTTTTGGAGTATATTTCACGGCATTCGAAAGCAGGTTCCTGATGATTATGTCCATCAGATCCTTATCGAAATATGCTTTCGAGTTTCCAATCTGGGTGAAATTTACAGAGATATCTTTTTTGTCAGCTGTATCCTTAAAAATACTCATGTTGGTAAGGACTATGTCGGCAAGATCGCGCCTTTCCGGGGAGAATTTAATCTTATCTTCCTGTCCTCTACCCCATACAAGCATATTCTCAAGCAGACTTATAACCTGCTGTGAATACTGAATACTTGCATCGGCAAATGAATCATATTTATCCTTGAATTCCTCTTCTTTAAGAAGGTTTAGCATATACAGGATATTTACTACAGGACTTCTCAGATCATGGGCGATAACCGAGAAGATCTTGTTCTTAAGCTGAATTGTCTCCGATAGTTTCTTGTTCTGATATGCGATTTTAATGTTCTGATTCTCAATTTCTTCCCTGCGTGCATTTATTTCCTGTGTCCTTTCATTTACCATGATCTCCAGATTCCTGTTCATATATTCGAGCTCTTTTTGAAGTTTCTCCTTTTCTGAGTATGCTTTTACCCATTTGTATAAAAGGAGCATAGCCTGTATAAAAACGAACAGAACCAGTACATAGGTAAGTATATAGCCTGAAATAAAAACCGATTTACCTAGTGAAATCCTCACATCATGAATGGCTGCATAGGATAATAATATGAATGTCAGGAAATAAATATAATCGATATATTTTCTTTTTATAACTCCCTTAATGTTCTGGATAAGGGAGTAAACAATCAGAATTATAAGGGAAGGATAAATAATAAAGGTCATATAACTGAAGATCTTTACCGGCAGCAGTATCGTAAGTATTGTAGCTAAGGAGAAAATAATCGTTATGATCCATGTTATCACCCTGAAATATTTTGAAGGATACAGAGTTACTGAAAACCAGTACCAGCCTGCAAGTATAAGGTACAATCCAAGGTATTCCCATCGTACTATCCATTCCCAGCTAATTGGCATAATATTATGAATCAGGAAATTGGATGTAAAAAGTGGCCTGAGAGCAAGTCCGATAGTAGCCAGGCTGAAGAAACCCATCAGACTGTCTTTGGTGTAAATGATAAAAAAGAACAGGAAGAACAAAGCAAACCCCATCAAAAAGCTTATTGATGCCCAATCCTTTGCCCAGGCCGAAGCATACCCCTGCTGAACTGCTGAAAAAGTCCCGATCTTAATTGGCTGCCAGAATCCGCCTCTTCGATGATGAAAATTTGAGACATTGATTACTATGTCGATAGTATCCGATAAAGGATTGAACCTGAAGAATTCCCTTTCATACCAAGGTTTGGTATCCGATGCAGTTTTCCCGGGTTTACCGTTTCCGCCAAGATCTTTACCGTTTACATAGATTTCAAAAGAGGAATCAAAAACAGGCAGATCAAAGCCCAATGAATTCCTGTAACCTGAAGGCAACAGTATCATGAGCCTGTAAGTCGCAAATCCCATTCCTGTCGTTTTAACCGAATCGGCTGGATAGTCGGTCCAGTAGGAGGGTACTCTCCCGTATAAATCTGGTTTTATTTTGCTGATGCTCCTGAAATCGTCAGGCTTAAGAAGCTTGTTCCAGTAAAATTCCCATTCACCACTTAGCTTTA
>Ga0208980_10000983_pt1 | contig 16984 bp, 16 predicted proteins | sample WetSurMetagenome_3_FD_187993 | JGI IMG/M metagenome (GOLD analysis project Ga0208980, IMG submission 187993) | Wetland microbial communities from Twitchell Island in the Sacramento Delta, sample from surface sediment Aug2011 Site A1 Bulk (version 2) | ecosystem: Environmental > Aquatic > Marine... | reverse complement strand
GTTCCTTACAACCACAGCAACATTGACAGCGACGAAATGCTTTATTATGCTGACGGAAACTTCTTCAGCAGGAAAGGAATTGAATACGCATCAATCAGCCTGCATCCGGGAGGGCTTACTCACGGTCCGCATCCGGGGACTGTGGAAGCCTCGCTCGGCAAACTCGAAACTGCAGAAACCGCTGTAATGATGGACACGTTCAAACCCCTGAAACTGACGAACTTCGCAAGAGAAATGAATGACGATAAATATTACCTGAGCTGGAAAGAGTAAGATTGTCAATTCGGAAATTCGTTAATTTGGTAATTTGGCGATTTGGGAATTTGTCGATTTGGGAATTTGTCGATTTGGGAATTTGGGAGTTGGGAGTTGGAATATTTGGAACTTGGGAATTATAGGATTTCTTTAAATCACAAATTCACTAATTAACCATTTCACTAATTCACAAATTCACTGATTCGCAGATTCAATTACGTGGCCGTCAGGTTTGCCTGCTGCAAGCCGAAGCGGGATTATTTTAACATAATCAGTAAAAGAGAGCTATTACGCTCTCTTTTACATTTAAAACAACCTTTTTAATTCACTTCGAGAATTACATTGGTTGTTGGTTCACCGAATAATAAACCGTCTTTTGATAACTGGCATTGAAAATTATACGTTCCCGATTTATCAGGCGCCGTTACTTTAAATTTAAAAGTGACTTCTGAATTTTCGTAAACTTCATCCGACAGTTCGACATTAGCAACTGCCCAGGTTCCGGAATTGTCACCGCCTTTAGTTGATACCAGAAGTTTATTCTGGCCCGGCTTCCAGGTTGTACTGCCCGTGTTTCTCATTATTACCGTTACGTCATAGGTTTGCCCCGCATCCATTTCACTCTGCACTTTCTGATAGATAAACTTTGCATTGTTTTCAATGAAGTTTATATCGTCTTGTTTTACCGTAAATGCGGAAACTACAATCGGAATATTCATGGTGTATTCACCAAAGAATGAGTTTCCTTCAGCCATCTGCCATTGCATATTGTAATTTCCTCCCGTTTTAGGCGCTGTTAACGAGAAATCAAAAATTACTACTTCCCCGGAGCCTATAGTCGAATTCACATCAACTTTGCTGATCATCCAGGTATTTGCCATTGATTCGGAAACGTTCATTAACCTAAGAGAATAATTCCCCTGCCTCCATGCATTTTGTCCTGTGTTTTTCATGGTTACTGTCACCCTGTAAGTTTCACCGGAATTCATATTGCCCGGAATTGACTGCGACATATAAACCGCATTGTTGTATTGCGGGAATGTTCCGGTAGCCAGTTCCTGTGCCTGAACACTGAGCGATAACCCAAAACACATTACCAGCATTACTGCTATTACTTTTATTGTTTTCATTTCTTCTTTCTTTAAATTATAAAATTTGATATTAATTTTATGAAAATTTTTCTTATTAAACATATCCCTAAAATTCATACCTTTAAGTTATTGGATTAGTCTAAGTTAAGTAAAAGCTTAAGATACAGCAATAAGCCGAACAGATGGAAAAGGAACTACATCTGATGGATTAGAATAACAAAGAATTTGAAGAAAGGGAATTGTTTTTTAGTTAAGATGAAAAACAGCCACAGCTGTCCAAAATAAATCAGGAACAAAAATAAAAGTGTTAAAAACAGCAATAATAACATAAAATAAACAATCCCGCAGGCTGAAAGCGGGCCGTGGCGCGGATTGAATGTGAATAACCCCCAATGAAATTGGGGGTTAATAAATGTTACTTACTTTCAACCCCGAATGGGGTTGAACCGTCAACCATTAATATGAAGATTCACATAAATAACAATAGTACATAAAGTTCAACCCGCTTCGGGGTTGTTATTTTTTAATGGTTTGAACCCCCGGCTTAGCCGGGGGTTACTCATAGTTTAACTCCTTCGGAGTTTTTCTTTGGGTAACCCCGGATGTATAAATTAAGTTTTTGTCTTTCAAATCATTTTGTATAGATGTGAAATACAACGGTTTAAAAAATCCAAATCAGTATTGATAGTTATTGAATATTAATTTAGTTTTTACAAATAATAGCTTTTCCCTCTTTAATTTTATTCATAAAATATATGAAAAAGAAAGCTGTTTTCCCCGGCCAGTATATTCAGGGACAGGAAGTCATTAATGATGTGCCCGAACTCATAAACCTGTTCGGTTCTAACGGTCTTATTATTGGTTCGAAATCCGTTAAAGAAAAGATTTTACCTGAATTTGCGTCAAAAGAAATTTTCAGAAAAATTCCGTTCGAACTTTTCGGCGGAGAATGCTGCGAGGATGAACTGAACCGACTGGCACTTATCATAAAAAGAAATAATATTGACGTGATTATCGGAATGGGCGGAGGGAAAGTCATAGATACTGCAAAAATTTCTGCCGACAGGGCGGGGATACCGGTCGTCGTAGTTCCGACGACTGCTTCAACTGATGCGCCCTGTAGCGGTTGCGCAGTCACTTATACAAATAACGGAATTTTCGAAGCGGTACACTATCAGAAGAAGAATCCTGCAGCAGTGCTGGTGGATATGAATATAATAACAAATGCGCCTGTCCGGTTTCTTGTCGCGGGAATGGGAGACGCATTGGCAACATGGTTTGAGGCAAGGTCATGCGAGCGGACTCAGTCAGTTAATGAATGCGGAGGATTAAGCACGCTTGCGGGGCTGAATATTGCAAAGTTGTGCTATGATACGCTCAATAAATACTGCACGGCGGCAAAAATAGCAAACGAAAAACATATCATCACTCCTGCTCTTGAATACATAACAGAAGCAAACATACTTCTTAGCGGAATCGGATTTGAAAGCAGCGGGCTTGCAGCGGCACATGCTGTTCATAACGGGCTTACGGCTATGGAAGAAACACACGCATATTATCACGGCGAAAAGGTAGCGTTCGGGGTTCTTACCGGACTTCATCTCACGGGAGCGCTGCCGGATGAAATAGATTGTATTTATTCTTTTTGCGAAAATGTGGGTTTGCCGACAACTTTTTCCGATATCGGTATTAGGAATGCTGACAGAAATAATTTAATGATAGCCGCAGTTAAGGCAAGTGCTCCTGACCAGGCTATTCATCATGAAGCGATTGAAATAACCACGGAAAAAGTTCTTGATGCAATGATAATGGCAGATTCTTACGGGAATGCAAGAAAATAAGATTAATGTTCTCTTTTGATTGTTATATAAGCAGTATGCTGTTCGCGACTCTTTTGAATTCGTCCTTGCTCATTACGCTGTCACAGCCCGATGCGAATATCTCTGATTTCTTCTCGTCCGTGACTTCAGTAAGTACGGCAACGAATTTAATATTCTGCAGTTTTCCGGTACCGCGCGATTCCCTGACAAAAATGTGTCTGTTTCCGGTATCTGCGTCGAAATCTATTATCGCCCAGTCTATATTGCCGTCACTTTTGTCTTCGATAATGGTTATCTGATGGTTTAATTTTGTGATTGTAAGCGTGACGGTATTCAGATAATTTTTAAAACCTGCATCATCCGATACGAGCAGAATTTTTCTTGTCATATAAATTACCCGTTATACTGAATGTATGTGTTCAGTATGTCGATTTTCTCCTCTTTTACTTTTACGTCATGCAGCATCATATCCCGCATTGATACTATTCCTATGAGGCTTGTTCCTTCAACGACGGGTATGTGTCTTATCTTCTGCTGTTTCATAATCGTCAGGCAGTACTCGGGGGAATCGCCCGCATCTATCACGACCACATCTTTCGTCATGACATCATCAACTTTCGTTTTGTGAAGGTCAATCTCTTTTACTATGCAGCGCCTGAGCAAATCCCTTTCGGAAAAAAGTCCGAGGAGTCCTGATTTGGCGTCAAGGACGGGTACCGCGCCGATATTGTGCAGGTCCATGAACTTTGTGACATCAAAAACGCTCATTCCCGACCTGACAAAAAGAAGGCGCTCGTCACTTAAAAATTCTTTTAATGTTTTCATTTTATATGCTTCCTTATTAGTTAATTTAAAATAATTAATTACGGTTATTATTGCAAGATTTGAAAATGTAAATATTTGATAAGCAGTATTGTAATAAATACCTTTATAAATCATTAAAGGAATAAAAAAGGGAGACCATAGTCTCCCGTTCCTGTCATAAAATTTTTTATATTATATACTGCGGTTAATGCAGCGTTTTCCTGCGTGATGTAATCTTATTATGCCTGTCAACAAAAACTTTAATGGGTTTGAACCTCTTCAGTTCTGATTCCGTGTATGTTCCGTAAGTTATTATTATTATCTGGTCGCCTACCGCGCCGAGCCGTGCCGCCGCACCGTTAAGGCAGACTATTCCGCTGTTTTTCTTACCGGGAATTAAATACGTGTCAAACCTTGCGCCGTTGTTAACATTAACGACCTGTACTTTTTCGTAAGGTATCATATCCGCTGCTTCCATCAATGCAGTATCGAGCGTCAGGCTGCCTTCATAATAAAGTTCTGCCTGCGTTATGTGCGCCCTGTGTATCTTGGATTTGCACATTATCCTGTTCATCTTCAGATTAGCCTTTCGTTTTTCTTGTTAAATAAAATATTATCAATTAATCTTGTCTTCCCGAAATATGCTGCCAGCGATATCAGAACTTCTCCTTCATATTCGGGTATATTTTTAATCTTTCTCAGATTGTTATTATCCGTTATTGCAATATACTGTAACGTACAATCGGGGGAATTCGTTTCAGCGTATTCAGTCATTTTCTTTTTGATTTCCCTGGCCGTTCCGTATTCATTGCTGAGCACCAGCCCTTTTCCCATTTTAAGCATTTTATTCAGAACGGCGGCATTTCTTTTCTGATCTTCCTGCAGGTAACTGTTCCTTGAACTCAAAGCGAGTCCGTCTTCCCCGCGGACAGTCTCGCATATCCTTGGGTTTACATCTAAGTTCAGGTCTTTTATCATTTTTCTGATAATGACCGCCTGCTGTGCGTCTTTCTGACCGAAATATGCAAAATCGGGTTTCGTTATATTAAAAAGTTTCAGGACCACAGTTGCTACACCCGTAAAATGTCCGGGCCTGTATTTGCCTTCGAGTCTGTCGGAAATTTCATTAACGTTTACGTAAGTTTTATAATCCTCGCCGTACATATCCTTTGCTTCGGGATAAAAAATATAATTAACGCCGGCAGCCTTGCACACATGGTAATCCCTTGATAAATCCCTCGGGTACGATTTAAAATCTTCTTTTGGGAGGAACTGCGCCGGATTCACAAAAATACTAACAATCACCGTATCGCACTCGTCTTTTGCCGCAAGCATCAGAGAAACATGTCCTTCGTGAAGGAACCCCATCGTCGGAACCAGCCCGATTTTTTTACCGGTCCTCCGCAAATATGCGGAAATCTCCTGCATTGGTTTTATTCCCCTGATAACTTTCATATACTACGGCGCAAGCAGTTTAATTAACTGTGAAAGTTTATTTTTCAGATGTTTCCTGTCAATTATCAAATCCAGAAATCCGTGTTCAAGAACGAATTCCGAACGCTGGAATCCTTTCGGGAGGTCTTTTCCCGTTGCCTGTTTTATAACTCTGGGACCGGCGAATCCGATAAGCGCGTTAGGTTCAGCAATATTAATATCACCCTGCATAGCGTATGACGCGCTTGCTCCGCCTGTCGTCGGGTCCGTAATCACAGATATATAAGGCACCTTGTCTTCGGCAAGTTTTGCAAGCCTTGATGATGTTTTTGCTAGCTGCATCAGGGATATTCCGCCTTCCATCATCCGCGCGCCTCCGCTTTTTGATATAATAATCAGCGGCGTTCTGCTTTTTATGCTTTTATCAATTGCCCTGGAAATTTTTTCACCCACAACGCTTCCCATACTGCCACCGATAAAACTGAAATCCATACAGCATACAACTGCAGGAATCGAATTTATCTCGCCAGTGCCCCATCTTATCGCATCATAAAGTTCCGTTTTCTTTATTGTCTCGTCAATTCTTTTGTCATAAGGTTTGGAGTCTGTGAACTTCAGCGGGTCAACGGATTTCATTTTCCTGTCGTATTCCTTGAAAGTGCCTTCATCGAGCAAAAGGCCGAAATATTGTTCACTTCCTATTTTGAAATGATAACCGCATTTTGTGCAGGTATATGAATTTGCTTCCCATTGTTTTTTGTGCATCATTTCCTGGCATTCATCGCATTTTATCCACATACCGTCAGGAACATCCTGTTTTGGAGTATCGGTTGTTATGTTCTTTTCAGATCTTTTAAACCAGGCCATCTTATTAAAAATTTAATTTAAAAAATTTGTCATATCTGAGAAAGCTGAGCGGCACTCTCAGAAATGCCAGTTTTAATGACCAAGAAATTTTCTCATGTAGAACGGTTCGCTTTCGGAAAAATCACTGAAATTACCCTTGCTTATTTCGTTAACAACCAGTTTATACATTGTCTCCATATTGCTTTCGTTCGATAAATCCAGCGGTTTTATATTTTCTGTAAAATTATAATCCGTTTTCTCGTTAATCACAAGGATTCTATCCTCCGTTTTCAGTTCTTCGGCTTTCAGGACGTTATATTCCGAAATTCTTTCTGCCCTACCATCTGTAAATCTGTATTCGCAGGTATAGAATTCACCGCTTTTGGAATTGGAAAATATCAGCGGAACTATAATTTTTCCGTTTGAAATAACTCCCGCTTTATTTGCAATTATGTCTAATGTGACTATTTCAACAAGTTGTGATTTTACAGCAAAACAAATGCCTTTTGCGACAGCCGAGCCAATCCTGAGCCCGGTAAAAGAGCCTGGACCGTTTGACAGCGCAACATACTGAATTTCACTGAATTTAAGCCCCTGTTCATCGAATGCTTTTTTCGTCTCAAATACAAGGTCATCGGCATTCCGGTCATTGCTTAATTTTTTCAATATAACAAAATTGCCGTTTTTGTTATATGCAAATTCAATAATTTTTGATGACGATTCAATTAATAAAATGTTCAAAATTCATCAGTTTAGTTCAATTTTCCGCTCATTTTCTCCATTTCCGTATGAAAACCTGACCTTTTTCATCGTTTTTCCGAGATATTCCTCTGCCATTTCCGGCCATTCTATTAATACAATAGAACTGCCGTTTATATACTCGTCAAATCCGATTGTTCCGAGTTCATCGGGAGTATTAAGCCTGTACAGGTCAAAATGGTAAATCTTGACTTCCATACTGTCCTGCCCGATACCACGATACTCGTTCACAATTATGAATGTCGGGCTGTTGACTACTTCCCTGACTTTAAAGTAATTGCAGATTCCCTTTACAAACCTTGTCTTGCCAGTTCCAAGGTCGCCTTCAAGCCCGAGCAATTCTCCTGCTTTTATCCCTGAAGCGTATTTCTCCCCTTCTTTTACTGTATCTTCTGTGCTTTTGGAATTAATAATCATCCTTTGCTTTCTAAAGTCACTACCGGAAGTATCATCTCTTCCATGGATATTCCGCCGTGCTGGAATGTATCATTATAATAATTCAGGAATTTATGGTAATCAGTCGGATATACAAAATAGAAATCCTCTTTTGCTATGATGTAATTTACTATTCCGTTCCTTACAGGTATTTTATATTCTGCCGGGTTTTTAATTAATAAGGCATTTCTCGGTTCCGCTTTTACGCTTCTTCCGTATTTATACCGGAGGTTTGTCGCCGATTCCTTATCGCCCATGGCTTTTACTCCATGCAGACATCTGATGCTTCCGTGGTCAGTGGTAATTATAATCTTTATGTCAGATTTTGTCGATAATTGCCTCAGCATCCCGAAGAAAGACGAATGCTCAAACCAGGATTCCGTCAGTGACCTGTAAGCCGATTCATCGGGCGCGATTTCTTTTAAAATAGCGCTGTCGCTTCTCGAATGAGCAATCATATCAACAAAGTTAATCACAATCGCATTCAGGTGATTGTTGCAGTATGAGAGTATCCTGCTTTCTACTCCGCGGCTGAATTCCGAATCCATTATCTTTGTGTACTTCAGTTCATTCCTTAGTTTCAGCCTCCTCCTGTCGAGAAGTTTCTGGAGGAATTCTTTTTCAAAATTATTCTTGGAATTCTCGTCGTCGTCGTTTGTCCGCCACAGCTCAGGATAATGTTTCTCTATCTCTGACGGGTACAGCCCTGCAAATATTGCGTTTCTGCAGTACGGGGTTGCCGTCGGAAGAAGTGAATAGTAGTAACTCTTGTTAATCCTGAAATAATTGTCGAGATATCTTTCCATCATCATCCACTGGTCAAGCCTCATACAGTCAACTACAATAAAAAATACAGATTTGTTTCCGTTAAGTTCGGGTATCACGTATTTATCAACGAGCTGGTTCGACAGTACGGGTTTATTCTCTTCTTTGCTCACCCAGTCTCTGTAGTTTTTTTCAACGAATTTCGAGAATTCAACGTTGCATTCCCTCCTCTGGTCAATTGCTGTCTGTTTCAGTCCAAGTTCAGGGTGTTCATCAAGTTCGATTTCCCAGTTCGTCATTTTGACATGTATGTTTACCCATTCATCCCAGGAAAGGTCGTTCATCAGCGAAACGGATATCTGGTTGAACTCCTGTATATAATCCCTTGATACCCTGTCGCCTTTTAATTTCTTTCCTTCAAGGAATTTCTTGCATACGAGCAGTACCTGCTTGGGGTTAACGGGTTTGATAAGGTAATCCGAGATTTTATTGCCGATTGCATCTTCCATAAGACTTTCGGTCTCATTCTTCGTGACCATCACCACGGGAAGGTTCGGCTTAATGTCCTTCAGCTCCACGAGCGTTTCCAGCCCGCCTTTTCCCGGCATCATTTCGTCCATGAAAACCAGGTCGATATCGTTTTCTTTTATGAAGTGGATTGCGTCGTCACCGTTCGTTGCTTCGTAAACAATGTAACCTTTTTGTTTCAGGAACATTATGTTTGATTTCAGCAGATCAATCTCATCATCTACCCATAAAATATTTGCTTTGTTGTCCATAAATTTTCTTTAAGTTTAAAAAACGGTATCAGTCAGTCATAATGTTTGTTTTTAATATGCAAAGATATTCAAAAATAAAAAAGTGCCGTCATTCCCGCGAAGGCGGGAATCCAGGATTGTTTTGAAGTATAAATCAATATTTCCTTAAGTATAATCATTTTTTCAGAAGCCTGTTTATATTTATAACAATTTATAAACGTTTTAGTTTTAGTTCAACTACATTTTCCGTATGATAAGTCTGCGGAAACATATCAACCGGCTGAATTCTTCCGGTTTCGTACAACCCGCCCTCCATTATTATTGCCAGGTCTCTTGCCTGAGTTGAGGGATTACAACTTATATACACAATTTTTTCAAATTCCGTCCTGCCGAGTATTCTACAGATATCAGGATGCAGTCCCGAACGGGGAGGGTCAACAATTACCTTGTTGAACTTTGCCGTATGCTCAAAATCGTTCAGAAAATCCTTAATGTCAGATGTAATGAATTTAACGTTGTTTATCCCGTTAAGTTGCGCATTTTCTTCCGCGCTTACAATCGATTCCCCTATAAGTTCGACTCCGAGGACTTCTTTTACCGTATCCGAGATGAAAATGGAAATCGAACCTGTTCCGCAGTATAAGTCAAGTACCGTATCGTCTGTATTAAAATCCCCGAATGCCGCGGCTATAGAATAAAGTTTTTCCCCCTGATGAGTGTTAGTCTGGAAGAATGAGTTCGGAGGAATTTTAAAAACAAAATCCCGCCTGCCGTTATTAAGTTTTTCAGTTATGAACCCGTTTCCAAATAATATTTCGAACTCTTCGGCAAATGCCACCTGCGCTTTGCTTTGCGTAAATGAATTTATAAAAGTTGTTATCTGCGGGAAATTCTTTTTCAGGTTTTCCGAATATTCGTTAATCAGGTCTTCTTCATAATCATAAGTAATCAGGTTTGTCATAAGGTCGTCAGTGTTCTTCCCCTGCCTTATAACCAGAAACCTCAGATACCCTTCGTGTTTCTTTGTTGAATAAATCGAAACTCCTCTTGACTTAAAAAACTCCCGCGAGAAATTAACAATATCCGCAGAAATCTTTGACTGCAGGAAACATTCTTCTATATCAAGGATTTTCGTATGGAATTTCGGAATATGAAGACCGAGAGCGAATTTTTCCCTTTCTCTGTCCATATCCTCATTCGTCAGCCACTTCTCGTCAGAGAAGGAAAACTCCATCTTGTTCCTGTAATAATACTCTTCCGTTGATTTTATTGCGGGAGGAACGTCAAACCCGCTGAATCCGCCGATTTTTTCCAGTGCGTTCTTAACAGTTTCGGTCTTGAATTCAATCTGTTTGTCATATGAATAGTTCTGAACCTTGCATCCCCCGCACAGCCCGAAATGCCTGCACTTTGGTTCAATCCTGAATGGTGATGGTATAATTAAATCCAGCAGCCGGGCTTCGGCGTAAGATGATTTCTTCTTTTTGATAACGGCATTAACCGTATCGCCGGGAAGTGTGTTCGGGCAGAAAATAACAAACCCTTCTTCCGTTCTTGCAATGCCCTGCCCTTCCGAGTTCAGTCCCGTAATTTTCAGTTCAACCTGTTCATTTTTCTTAATCATAAGTTCAATTTAATCAAAAGAATGATATAATTAAATTGATTCCCTGTTTAACCAGTTTTCTGCCGGTAATCTGAAAAATTTGAGAAATCCGGATATTATGAATTAACTCAAAGAAATTCTGCGTTACTTTGCGGTTAAAAAACTGTTTTTCTGGTTTCCTGTTTTCTATTTTCCTGCCTTCTTCAGGCAGATAATTTCTATCTTGAATATTGTCTATTATCAAAATATTTTGAACTTATGGAAAAAGACCTTAAGAATGCAAAAATCGTTGTTTCGAAGGAAAAACGCGCAATAGCAGATATTGAAAGAAAATTTTCCGATCCTGAATTCAGGCGGAATTTCAGTAATGCAATTGATTTAATGTATAAATGCAAAGGCAAAATTGTGCTGTCGGGAGTCGGAAAATCAGGAATTATTGCGCAGAAAATAGCTTCAACTCTTAATTCAACGGGAACTCCGTCTGTATTTCTGCATCCCGCAGACAGTATTCACGGGGATATCGGGATTATCGAACAGGATGACGTAGTGATTTTCATCTCGAAAAGCGGAGAATCAGATGAAATCAAAAACCTGATACCGTTTTTAAAACATCTTAAGGTCAGAATAATCCTGCTGTCTGGAAATACCAGTTCTGCAATCGGAAAACTCTGCAGCGTTATGATAGACTCTTCTGTAAAAGAAGAAGCATGCCCGCATAACCTTGCGCCGACATCATCATCAACCGCAACTCTCGTTATCGGCGATGCGCTTGCAGTAGCGCTTCTTCAGAAAAGAGGATTTACAAAGTCAGATTTTGCATCGCTTCATCCGGGCGGACTTCTCGGCAGGAAACTTCTGCTGAAAGTTGAAGACATAATGGCAAAGGGAGATGAAATCCCTGTTGTAGGACCTGACACAAAACTGAAAGATGCAATTTATGAAATTTCATCCAAACGGTTTGGATGCGCAGTTGTAATCAAGAACGGAAAAATTCAGGGAATAATTACAGACGGAGATATCAGGAGGCTGCTGCAGAGGGATGTTGACATCAGAACAATCACCGCAAAGAATTTAATGAGCAGGAATCCGAAAACCGCTAAGAGCAGTATTCTTGCAATGACCGCCCTTGAAATCATGGAAAAGAACAAAATTACTCAGCTTATAATTTCTGACGGTAAAGGCAGACTTTCGGGAATCCTGCATCTCCATACACTCGTCGAACTCGGTTTATAAAGATTGAGAAATTATTCTTACATATTGATAATCCTTTTATTTGCTTTGCTTTTTGTATCATGCGACAATAAGTTTGAACCTCCGAAATCAAATCTGAACGCCGAAGATACGCCCGACCATCAAAGCTGGAATTCCGAAGTTACATTTTCAGATTCGGGAAATATAAAAGCCGTTCTTAAAGCGGGGGAAATATCCGTCTTTAGCAAAAGAGGTTACACTCTCATAGACAGCGGCGCTGTGGTGGATTTTTACAGCAAAGGGGAAAAAGTGTCCACACTGACAAGCATGAGAGGCAAAATTCTGGAACCTTCCAAAGATATTGAAATTTACGACAGTGTTGTTGTGGTAAGCAGGGAAGGGAGCACGCTGAGAACAAATAAACTACTCTGGAGCAACAAAACACAGAGGGTTTCTACTGACGTTTACGTTAAAATAACAACCCCGAAGGAAGAAGTGGAAGGAATCGGTTTTGAGTCTGACCAGATGCTGAAGAACTATACTATTTTCAAAGTTACAGGCACGTTTTCAAAATGACAGGGAAACTTTTTTTAATATTGTTTATTCTTGCTTTTTTTGCTTCTGCTGCATCCGTTGCGCAGGACAGGATTGAACTGAAAAAATCCGATAAACTGACAGGCAAAGTAATTGACGGAAAATCAGTAAGGGAAGCTAACGGCAATGTTCACTTCGTACAGGGTAACGTCAATGTTTACTGCGATGACGCCGTACAGTACATAGACGATAATAAAATCGAACTCAGAGGGAACGTAAAGATGTTTCAGGATACTCTGTCGCTTTTTACTTCGAAGGCAATTTATTACGGGGGTGACAGGAGGGCAATCTGTGAAGGGACTGTAACGCTTAAAGACCCTAATGCGACTCTCAGGGCAAACAGCGGCGTTTATTACTTTAATGAAGCAAAGGCGCATTTCATCGGAGATGTTATTATTGTAAATCCTGCATACAGGATTCTGTCAGACGAGCTGACATACTTCAGGAATACCGAAGACTCTTTCGCGAAAGGCAATGTAGTCGCAACAAATGACTCTGCAGTAATAAAGGCTGAAAATATAGATATGTTCAAACGTCAGGGAAAAACATTTGCTTACAAAAATGTATCTCTTGAGAGCGATTCTTCTATTATATATTCTGATACCCTGACTGATTATTCAAACGAGAAGAAAAGCATTGCATCCGGCAACGTAAAAATTTTAAACCTGAGGAACAATCTTCTTGTAAAAGGAAATTATGCAGAAAATTATGACATGACAAAGTATTCCTTCGTAAAAGGAAATGCATCCCTTGTACAGGTGGAAAAAGAAAAGGATACGCTGTATATTTACAGTAATATACTTGAGACATTCAGACAGAAACTTGAAATGTACAAGGCAAAGGAAAACGCCGAAATAATACGCGGTAACTTTATTGCAAAAAGCGATACAGCAATTTTTTCAAAAACACCGGTTGATTCTCTTGACGTTATATCGCTTTTCCCGAACCCTGTAATCTGGCAGGATAATCTTCAGTTGACTGCCGACTCCGTGTATGCGGAAATACTTAATAACAAAATCTCATTCCTGTTTGCGAAAAAGATTGAAGGGCTTGCAGGTTCAAAAAATTCTTTCATGATACTGGCTAACGATGACGAATATTTTGCGGACAGGTATGACCAGGTGACAGGCAACGACATTAAGATAATCTTCAGCAACGATTCGGTTAGGAGCGTTGACGTTTTTAAGGAATCCCGGAGCCTTTACTTTGCATACGACGACAAAAAGGCTAACGGAGTTAATCTCTCTGAAGGCGAAAACATGTTCATTACTTTCAGAGAGAGCAAGGTCATAAAAATCAAAGTGGACAAAAACCCCAAGGGACAGTACGTTCCCGAAAATAAAATGAAAGAAGTCCAGCTCCGCCTTCCCGGGTTCAATCTGAGAGAAGACAAACCTGTGAAAAGAGCGGTTTCCAATTAACAAATATCAATTAACATTACGAACTATAGCTTTAACTGTTTTCTATTTTCAATTTTGCTGTTTTCTTCAGTTTTTAAGTATTTTTTCGTAGAACTTTTCGTACACCGAAACAATCTTATCTTCGTTGAAGTATTCAGCGCGGGCGCGCGCGTTTTTCCTGAAAAGTTCATATTTCTTTTCGTTAGAAAGCAGTTCTATTGCGTATTTTGCCATCCTGTCAACGTCGCCTATTTCAGCGATGAATCCGGTTTCGTTGTGAAGGTTGAGTTCGGGAAGCCCGCCGACGCTGGAAGATATCACGGGTACTTCACAGCTCATTGCCTCGAGCGCAGACAATCCGAAACTTTCTGCCTGGGACGGCATCAGGAATAAATCTGCAATAGATAATATTTCCGCAATCGAGTCCTGCTTTCCCAGGAATTTAACAAATTCGAAAATACCCATATCCCTGCAGAGCCGCTCGCATTCGCTCCTGTCGGGACCGTCTCCGACAAGTATAAGTACCGCAGGTATTTTTTCCCTTACTTTTGCAAATATTTTGATTACATCCTGTACTCTTTTTACGGGCCTGAAATTTGACGTGTGTATAAGTACTTTTGCACCGTCTGGAGCATAATTTTTCCTCGTGCACCCCTGTTTTGATGCGCCGTCCCTGCTGTATTTTTCCGTGTCCACAAAATTAGGAATTACCTCGATGTCTTTTTCAATATTATAATTTGATAACGTCTTATCTTTTAAATATTTTGAAACAGCAGTAACGCCGTCGGACTGCTCTATACTGAATCTCATCGTAGGCAGGAAACTCGGTTCAAGACCGACGAGAGTAATATCGGTTCCGTGAAGCGTCGTTATGACCTTTATATTTTTGCTGTTTTTCCTTTCAGATTTAAGAATCTCCCTTGCCATATATGCGCTTGTTGCATGGGGAATTGCATAGTGGGCGTGAATCAAATCAAGGTCGTTGAACTTGACCACTTCAACTATTTTGCTGGCAAGCGCAATCGAATAAAGCGGGAATTCAAATACATGATAATTGTACATTTCCACTTCATGATAGAATATATTGTCAACGAATGAACTAAGTCTTGACGGGATTGCGTAAGAAATAAAATGAACTTCGTGTCCCTTTAACGCAAGGGTTTTTCCGAGCTCGGTTGCCACAACACCGCTTCCTCCGTAAGTGGGATAACATGTGATTCCTATTTTCATAATCTTTCCTTTCGCACTTAAAATAAATATATCTTATTATAAATAGAAGTAATAAAAAATTATATTCATTGCTTATTAAAGCAAAATCGCATAATATTTATAAACCAAACAATCTAAAATGAATCACGATAAGCTTATTGTTCCCCCGGGCAAAAAAATCAAACTCAAAGATTACGATCCCTCATTCACTGATAAATTCAAAAGTAAGGAAGAGGCTCGCGAAAAACTCCGCGACGACGTCAAAAAAATGGCGGAACTTCAGGACGTTCTGTATGCGGATAACAGGCATAGCCTTCTTCTGATTTTCCAGGCTCTCGATGCTGCCGGAAAAGACGGTACCATCAAACATGTAATGTCTGGAATTAATCCGCAGGGTTGCCAGGTGTACAGTTTCAAGGCGCCGTCTGCGGAAGAACTTGACCATGATTACCTCTGGAGATGCAGCAGCAAGGTTCCCGAAAAAGGCAGAATCGGTATATTTAACCGCTCGTATTATGAAGAAGTGCTGGTTACTCGTGTTCACCCTGAATTCCTCGGGAAACAAAACCTGCCTGAAATGAAAAACCCCGATAAACTATGGGAACACAGGTTCGCTGAAATTGTTAATTTTGAAAAATATTTAACCAGAAACGGAATCAGTATCCTTAAATTTTTCCTTAACGTGTCAAAAAAGGAACAGAAGAAAAGATTTCTTGACAGGATTAACACACCGGAAAAAAACTGGAAATTCTCTTCTACAGATGTTAAGGAAAGACAGCACTGGGACAACTACAGGAATGCCTACGAAGATGTGTTCAATAATACGAGTACTGATTTTGCGCCATGGTACATTATTCCCGCGGATAATAAATGGTTTATTAGAGCGGCTGTCGCTGATATCATTGTTAAAAAACTGAAAGAACTCGGTCTGAGATATCCCGAAGTGACGGAAGAACATAAAGCGGAACTGATGAAAGCGAAGGAAATGCTGGAGAGTGAGGAATAATTCCTGAGTTAAGTGTTGAGAGTTGATAAGAGCAATTATCAACGAGCAATTATCAATTAAAAGCGAGCAATTATCAATTAAAAGCGAGAGTCCCGATACGCTGATGCTATCGGGATTTCGCATAAAACGTTCAACATTTCACCACTGATAACACAGGACCAATGGTCAATTATCAATTAAGAACAAGAGATGTTCACCACCGAAATACTGAATACACTGAGAAAAGTTGATAAATTTTGAAAAACCGTTGATAACGGTTACAATTGTAATGGAATTAATTACCCACGGTTGAAAACCGTGGGCTAAACTGGAAAACAAATTTACTGAACTATTTTAAAATTCAAAAAACTATTTAATTAAACCGTAAGTATCGGCGGGTATTTGTAGCATATGTTCAAACTGTTTTTCGATTTAGGAGGTAGTCTCAAAACCCCATATCGCCGCTTCGTCATTCCCGCGTAGGCGGGAATCCAGGAGTTTTTCGCAATTTATTTTTTTTGATTTTTTGCTATTAATTAGTTTTGATACGGTCTCTATGAAATAAATAAAAAATTTTAACCGTTTTAAAGGTTTTAAAAAGATATTAATTCAAAAGAATACCTGCCGAATCAGAAATTTTGAAAAACCGTTGAAACGGTTACAATGGTGATCAAATAAATTACCCACGGTTGAAACCGTGGGCTAAAATGAAAAACATATTTCCTTTCATACTTACTTCTTATATATCTGTTTTTAATTTTACTCAAAGGTTTCCACCGGATTTTTCAACATGTGTTCCAGAAGCATGAAGTATTTTGAGGTATGTATGCCGTCCATGAGGCAGTGGTTAACCTGAACGGAAAACGGCATCATGATTTTTTTGTTTTCCTTGAAATACTTGCCGTATATGATGCGGGGGATTGAGTCGGTATATCCGAGGCGGACGGGATTCATCACATGCGTAAACTTCAGCCATGGGAGCGATGACAGATAAATTAAATCGAGGCGGCTCGCCTGCTTTTCTCCGATAATCAG
>Ga0208980_10000982_pt1 | contig 17007 bp, 13 predicted proteins | sample WetSurMetagenome_3_FD_187993 | JGI IMG/M metagenome (GOLD analysis project Ga0208980, IMG submission 187993) | Wetland microbial communities from Twitchell Island in the Sacramento Delta, sample from surface sediment Aug2011 Site A1 Bulk (version 2) | ecosystem: Environmental > Aquatic > Marine... | reverse complement strand
TAGAAGAGATGGGTGTTAAGTCGATCCGGTTTCCCGGGACATCATCAATCGGGATAAAACCTGTATCGGTTGAAGGAACAGAGAGACTTGTCAGACAGGCAATCAAATACGCCATAAGTAAGAAGTTGCCCTCTGTTACCCTAGTGCACAAGGGGAATATAATGAAGTTTACTGAAGGGTCTTTTATGAAATGGGGATATGCACTCGCCGAAAGAGAATTCGGGAAAGATGTTTTTACCTGGCAACAGCATAAACAAATCTCTGATAAGCAGGGAGTGAAAGTTGCCGATGAGATGCTGAAAAATGCCGAATCTGCCGGGAAGGTGATCATAAAAGACGTTATTGCCGATGCCTTTCTTCAGCAGATACTTACCAGGCCGGCTGAATATTCGGTTATTGCTACATTGAACCTTAACGGGGACTATATATCAGACGCTCTGGCCGCTATTGTTGGCGGAATTGGAATCGCTCCGGGAGCAAACATAAATTTTGAAACCGGGCATGCAATCTTTGAAGCGACGCATGGTACTGCTCCCAAATATGCTGATCAGGACAAAGTGAATCCGGGTTCAGTCATTCTGTCGGGAGCATTGATGTTCGATTACATGGGATGGGAAAAAGTAACTGAAATCATATATTCCGCGCTGGAAGACACTATACAAAGTAAGAAGGTTACCTACGATTTTCACAGGTTAATGGATAATGCAACATTATTAAAGACCTCTGAATTTGGAGACGCTATTATCTCAAATATTATTTCTCAAACAATATAAAATTTTATTTCTTATGGGTGAAAATAATTTTTCTGCCAAACTTGAGGAGACTGTAAGGGCAGCATGTCAGATTGATAATGAATTATTCGAAAAATTTGAAGTTAAGCGTGGTCTGAGGAACAAAGATGGCACCGGTGTATTAGTCGGGTTAACAAACATTGGTGATGTGGTCGGATATAAAAAAGAGGGTGATAAAGTGATTGCTATTCCTGGAAAGCTGCTTTATCGGGGAATTGATATTGAAGATATAACAAAAGGATTCCAGAAAGAGGACCGTCATGGATTTGACGAAACCGTATACCTTTTATTAACCGGACATTTGCCAAATAAAGCAGAACTGGAAAAATTTTCGGAGCATATGGGATCACTCAGAGCTCTGCCGGATGATTTTGTTAAAGACATGATATTATCGATGAAAGGTAAGGATGTCCTGAATATTCTGGCAAGGTCGGTTCTTGGTCTGTATACACTTGATGATAATCCCGACAGTATCTCTCTTGAGAACATGATTAAGCAATCATTGAATATTATTGCAAAATTTCCAACTATTGTTGCATATTCCTATCAGGCACTAAGGCATCTTTATAAGGGTAAGACTCTTTCAATACGTCATCCCCAGCCCAATCTGACTCCGGCTGAAAATTTTCTTTATCTTATAAAAGGCGACTGTAAGGGTTTCTCAAAGCTTGAAGCCGATCTGCTTGACCTGATGCTTGTTCTCCATGCTGAACACGGCGGGGGGAATAATTCAACTTTCACTATGAGAGTTACCAGTTCCTCTGAAACGGATATTTATTCATCTATTACTTCGGCAATAGGGTCATTGAAAGGGCCGTTGCACGGAGGTGCGAATGTGAGAGTGCTTGAAATGATGGAAGATATGAAAGTTCATGTAAAAGACTGGACTGATAAGGAAGAAGTGAAGGAGCACCTTCTGAGGATTCTTAATAAGAAGGCTAATGATTTTTCCGGTAAGATTTACGGAATCGGTCATGCCGTATATACAATTTCAGATCCCAGGGCTGCAATCCTTAAGGCAAAGGCCAGGGAGCTGGCAGTCGAAAAAGGCCGTTTGGATGAGTTTGAACTATACGCCCTCGTGGAAAGGCTGACACCTGAGGTCTTTAGAGTTTTTAAAGGAGAAAAATCTACCAAAGTAGTTTGTATAAATGTTGATTTTTATTCCGGATTTGTTTATGCCTGTCTGGATATCTCAAAGGAGCTCTATACACCTCTATTTGCTATTGCAAGGGTTTCAGGCTGGTGCACGCACCGGATAGAAGAACTTACATTTTCAGCAAAAAGGATAATCAGGCCTGCTTTTAAAAATGTCTATGGCAAACATGAGTATACTCCCCTAAATATGAGAGAATAGAAAAATGAATGAATCAATTCCCGGGTACGACGTGCTTATTGTTGGAGGTGGTGTGGTAGGAACTGCATTACTTTACACTTTAAGTAAATACACAGATATAAAAAACATAGGACTCATTGAAAAATATTCCGACTTTGGTCTTGTGAACTCTGCATCTTATAATAACAGTCAGACTCTTCATTTTGGCGACATAGAGACCAATTACTCTCTTGAAAAGGCCAGAAGTGTAAAACGTATGGCTGACATGGTTATGAAGTATCTTGAGAGTGAAAAAGAACTTCCCTCAAACAAGAAATTGTTCAGTAAATACTCAAAGATGGTTCTTGCTGTCGGAAGTAATCAGGTTCAGGAACTGAGAAAGAGATATCCTCCATTTCATGAGCTGTTTCCAAAACTGAATATGATAGAAAGAGATGAGATTGGCAGGATAGAACCAAGAGTCCTTGAGGGAAGAGATCCGGGACAGGAAATACTTGCACTTGTGACAGAAGATGGCTATACAGTTGATTTTAAAAGACTCTGTCATTCTTTTGTAGACAATGCCCTGAAAAAGAATCCCACTCTGGAAATCAAGCTTGATACAAAACTTTTAAAAATCCGGAAAAATGATGATCATTTTTCGGTTATGACCAACAAAGGTGAATTAAGATCTTCAGTAGTAATTATTGCAGCGGGTGGTCATAGCCTGATGATTGCAAAATCTCTTGGATACGGGAAGAACCTGGCGATATTGTCGATGGCAGGTAGTTTTTATACTGCTCCGAAAGTTCTCAATGGTAAAGTGTATACGATACAGGTGCCAAAACTGCCTTTTGCCGCAATTCACGGAGATCCGGAAGTCCATAGCGAGCAAGTGACCAGGTTTGGTCCGACAGCAAAACCAATATTCCAGCTTGAAAGACATAATATGTCAACATTTTTTGAGTACTGGAAAACTTTTGGACTTGGACTGAGTCCTATAATCAGTTTGCTGAATATTGTGTTTGATAAAGTTTTATTCAGCTACATTTTTATGAACTTCCTCTACGATCTGCCAGTCGTTGGCAAACGACTGTTTATCAAAGAGGTAAGGAAAATAGTGCCATCGCTTAAACTGGACGAACTTCGTTATGCCAAAGGGATTGGAGGTACAAGACCGCAAATAGTAAATAATACCACCAGAAAGCTTGAAATGGGTGAGGCTAAGCTTGCAGGTGAAAAAATAATATTTAACATAACTCCTTCTCCAGGTGCATCGACCTGTCTGGGGAATGCCTACTCGGATACCCAGGAAATAATAAAATTTCTTGGCAACAGGTACAAATTCGATAAGGAAGCCTTTGAGAGGGATCTGATGTAATGATAGGAGGGCCGTCACTGTATCATTTTCCTGCATAAATCAGCAACGCTAACCCTGCCAGATATTCAAAGAACATCAGAAATATAAGGGTGTTAACCAATTTAGTGGCTCCTTTAAACTCCTTCCAGATAAATACTCCCCAGAGAGCTGCAACAAGAGTTGCCCCTTGTCCTAACCCATATGATATGGCAAATCCGGCCTTGCCGGATGCCAGTATGCTCATCGACATGCCAATATTCCAGATAACACCTCCCAGGACACCGTTAAGATGAGCTTCAAAACTTCCTTTCGTATAGTCCTTAAAGGTGAGAGGTTTTCCTTCAAATGGTCGTTTCATTATCAGCCAGTTGAAAAGAAAATTGCTTACAAGAACTCCTGTGGAAAAGAAGAATATTGCGGAATAAGGGGTGAGTTTACCTGATTCAGGCGCTGCAAAACTGGATACCATTGAGCTTGCTACAAAACGGTAGAAAAGAGCCATCAGTATACCAGCAGATATTGAGAGCGTAATCCCTTTTCCGGACACTTTCTTCATTGAAAGACTATGTTTTTTATATGCAACGGCATCTAATATTATTGCTGCAACAATAAATGCAACTCCTCCGAACAACAGATTCGAGTCACCATGAGGAGCATAAACATAATTGATTATAACACCAAGGGCCAAAGCGATACCTACGCCGACAGGAAACGCAACTGCCATCCCTGCTATTGCCATTGCGGCTACGAGCAAAATGTTGGAAGCATTGAAAATCACGCCTCCAATCATTGCATTCAAAATGTTACGAGAATCAGCCTGTCTGATGTCCTGGATGAAACTCCGTCCGCTTTCTCCGGTGCTCCCCATTGTAAACCCGAGCAGAAGCGAAAAAAGAACAATGCCAAATACATAATCCCAGTAGAATAGTTCAAATCGCCATGATTTGCCTGCCAGTTTCTGAGTGTTTCCCCACGAACCCCAGCATAACATTGTTATAAAACAAAGAATTATGGCAAGTGTGTAACTTTGTGGAATAAACATAATAAAAGAGTTTAAAGATAGAAGTTTAAAGCTTTATTTTTCGAAAGAGAATTTCCATGACTCGTTTTTCTTCGGTGCTGATCTGAAGATTGTTGCGGAAGTAATATAAATCCTGGTACCGGAAGATTCAGGTCGTTTTTCTCCTTTTACTGCGATTCTTACCTTGTGATCACCGGGCTGCAGATTGAGTATATGCCAGATACTTTCCGTATGCTGCTGATTAGCATAATTGTAATAAGTATCGATGACACGATGAAGTACATTATCAATATACACATCTGCCTTTCCTCCGTCACGGTACCAGTTACCCGTAAGGGAGATTCCTGTTCCGTTAAAGGTAATTTCAAGCTCGTCGCCCTTATTCTCAGCATACATTGATTGTCTGGTTACCTTTTTATCAGATTCTTGCTCAAAAGTCTTCCACTTCCCTTTAAATGACAAACCTGAATTATCAAAAACGGATATCTTCCTGTCAAAAACCAAATTCTTAAAAGAGACTTCAAAAGCCTGAGCAACAGGAATCTGGGTTTTAATCATAATTTCTTTATCAGATATCTTTCCGCCATTTTCGATTATCTGACTGAGAGCATATTTATTTGTACTGGTCACTGCCGTGTTAAATGAGTAGGTTGTATTGATGAAGAGTGAATCACCAATTGTTTTTACTCCCTTCTGCATATCCGCAGGCAAGCCACTGAATCCTTTGATAACGCCCAGAACAGCCATCGCATTTGATGGGTTGCAATCAGAATCCTGGCCACAACGTGTAGTAATATCAAGGGTTTTTGCAGGGTCACCTTCTCCGTACAATAATCCCAAAACAATATAGGCACCATTCAATTTCGCATCTATATTAAAAGTAGAGCCTGCTCCACAAATATCGACATCTCCCCATTTTGCTTCAAGCTCAGTCCATGTAGTCTTCCAATCATCGGGATATTGTTTGTGAAGTTTTATTACATCACTAACAATCTTATAATAATCACTTTCTTCAGGCAGTGATTTCATGGCTTTCTCAATAATCTTCAATATATCTGATTCAAAAAATGCTTCAGAATAAAGTGCGGCAACAAAAACACCACCATACACCCCGTCACCATAGTTCATTATATGTCCGATCTTTTCGGCTATTGCTGACCCGGAATTTGGCATTCCGGGGGACATGAATCCAATATAATCTGCTTCAATCTGAAAATCAATATCATCTGCATGGATATTGTACTCAGGACTTCCTGAAGCAGGGACAAAAATACTGTCATAGTAATTCTTTCTGGCCTGCATATTGGCATGCCACAGCGGATATCCTGCTTTTGCGAACATCTCCTGGAATTTTTTTGCAGGAGCATTCAGACCATACTTATCCATTGACATCAGGAATGTAAGCTGAACATATATATCATCCTGCCATATACTTCCCTTAATATCCGCCGGCTTCCAATTAATCGAATCCTCAAAGACTTTGCCCTGAGCTCTGAATTCCGTCGGGGCACCATAGGTAACACCTATCATTTTACCTGCCCATCCTCCGGCAATTTTGTCCTTAAGAATTTCAGGTTTTATTGTTCTGAATCCTTCAGGCACACTATGACATCCGGCCAGACCAATGATTAATGTTGAAATGGATAATAGATAAAATTTCTTTTTCATAAATAAAGGCTTTACTTTTTCACGGGTACATGCATCATCCTTGCTTCAATAAATGAAGTGATCTGAGGAACAGGCATCTTCTGTTTTACATACATTTGTTTTCCGCCAGAAATATTCTCCCAGGTGTTGCTGCCATCAGGATTAACAATAATTTTCCCACTGACCTTATCGAAGAACCCTTCAGTTCCATATACTCCGATCAGTACGGCTGTTTCATCCCAGCTCATTCTTCCTGACTTATCTTCAGCCGACAGAGGGATGCTGATTCTGAACACATCTTTTACGGGACTGTTCTTAATATCTGATTTTACCAGTTTTAAGCCAGTGTGAATCTGAGCACCTATTTCATAACCCGTAAAAATGACTTCTCCTGGCCAGTTTTCGTATACATATTTTGAGGCTGTTGAATCCATGTAAATATTGAATTCTTTCCCCTCCGGAAACCTTCCTGCCATTGATACAAGCCTTTTCACCTTCTTGACTACCAGTTCTTTCCCTGTCAATGAAGAATTTGAGTCAGGTTGTGATTTAAGAAGATTATTAAGATTTGTCAGAAAACCGACTGTAACAATGGTCACACTTTCGTCTGGTTGATTGCTTAATATTTTTCTGTAAACATCAACTGCATCTGCAACATCGGTCGTGGATCTTACTGAATGCGGGTATTTATCAACAATAGAATCTGCCCAGTGCTGGTTTGATCCAAGGTTTACCCCCTCTGTTTTTGGTGCACCTATCGGCAGATCACTCCTGCCAAAGTATGTATTTATAACACTTATTGAGGGAGCAACAAGGTCATGTTTATTAGATGCAACAGTTGCAAGGATTTCTGCTTTTCCGCTGTCTGCCATGGCATGAAGAAAAGCCAATGCACCAACATCATCATAATCGGGTCCTAAATCAGTATCAAAAATGATCTTAACAGGTTTATCATTCTTCTCCGTTGATTGATTTGTGCAATAAGATAATAATGCCAGGCTAACGATTATTAAAAAAATGGGCTTTTTCATATGTGTTTATTAATCAACTTATTTAAATAACCGGGTTACATAAAGTCTACATTTTTTTGCCCTCTGTCCCCATAAGGGTGGATAAATCCAGGCCCCATACAGGAGCATAATCGGAGGCCATTTACGAATGAATTTCATTCCTGTAAGGAGCCGAAGCCTGCGCTCCCATGCGTGTTACGGAGATCGAAGCTGCTTTGTTCGCAAATGCAACTGCCTCATTCAGTGTTTTGCCCTCAGATATTGCTACAGCCAGTGCGCCATTAAATACGTCACCTGCAGCAGTTGTGTCTACCGGATTTACCTTTACTCCAGGTATCAACCCGCTATTTAGCCCTGATTTGATAAATGCTCCTGTCTCACCCAGGGTTATGATTACATTTTTTATGCCTCGTTCTAAAAGAGAATCCGCGGCTTCTTCGGCTGACAGAATATCTGTTATAATAATTCCGGTAAGAAACTCAGCCTCTGTTTCATTAGGGGTTATGAGCCATATATGTTCAAGAAGATCATCTGATAATTTGCATGCGGGAGCCGGATTAAGGATCACCTTTATTCCACTCTCTGATGCTTTAACAGCCGCAAATTCAACTGTGGATAACGGTATTTCCAGCTGAAGCAGAAGTATCTCAAATTTATCAGGTTCGAAAACCTCTGACGAAATATCATCCTGCAGCAGGTTACCGTTTGACCCCGGAGCTACAACGATACTGTTTTCTCCATTTGAATCAACAGTAATTAATGCCACCCCGGAAGGTAATTCACTGTCTTTTACAATATACTGTGTGTCGATACCTTCTCTCATCAATAAACCAACAGCTTGATTGCCAAATAGATCATTTCCTCTTTTAGTTACAAATGTGACTTTTCCACCAAGGCGTGCTGCTGCAACAGCCTGATTTGCCCCCTTCCCACCCGGGTTCATAAGGAAAGTTCCTCCGAGAATTGTCTCACCGGGGACAGGCAGCTTATCAGTTTTTATCACCATATCCGTATTTGAACTACCTATAACAAGTATTCCTCCCATAGTAAGTTGGATTATTTTTCAGTTAACTTTTTGTCTTAAAGATTTATCTTCATTCTATTGAAATACTCTTATATAATCCACAAACATCCTCTCAGGAAATTCAGTAGTATTGTCAGGAGATCCTGGCCAGTTTCCTCCAACCGCTACATTGAATATGAAAAACTGATCGGAATTGAATGGATAAATGTCAGCAGCGACATCGGCTGCTGATATTTCCAGGAATTTCTGATCATCCACATACCACGCAATACCTGTTTGTTTCCATACAATGCTAAAGACATGGAACTGTTTTGAATAATCACCTGTTAACAACGAATAGTTGGCTCCTTTAGAGGAATGTGAACCACCGGTGCTCCAGTGCAAAGTTCCATATACCGTAGAAGGAGCAGTTCCAACCAGCTCCATAATGTCAATTTCACCGCAGGCAGGCCAGCCTGCTGAAGTTATGTTAGCTCCGAGCATCCATAGGGCAGGCCAGATACCTTTTCCGACGGGTAATTTTGCTCTGATATCAATTCGACCCGATTTGAAAAGCTTTTTTTCCTGTGTTGTCATTCTGCCGGAAGTATAGTTAAAACGATCGAAGGTTTCTTTTCTGGCTTCAATAATCAGATTTCCATTGGAGACAAAAGTATTCTTAGGGCTATTGGTATAATATTCCAATTCGTTATTTCCCCAACCACCGCTGCCATTTCCAATTTCCTGGTTCCAGACGCTGGCATCAAGACTGGTTCCGGAAAACTCATCACTCCAGACAAGAGAATAGCCCGGATAAACTAAAGGGGTGGTGTAACCTGAATTATCAGTTACTAAATAAGTACCATCCTCGGTAATTATTGTACCCTTTGCTGAAGAGGTAGCAATAGTGCAGGATTTCGGATTGCTGAGACTTACAGTAAATTCCAGATTTGGCAGACGTTTATTCAGCGGATCGGCATTAATCAGAACATCAATTGTTGCCTGAGTCTGGTTTTCAGGAATTGATACTGTACCTGAAGCTGCCATGTAGTCTGCTGGAGAGCTGGCTGTTCCATCAATTAACACATAATCAACAGAAACTGCATTTAATGCCGGCTTACTCAGAGTTAAGCGGAATTTCATTGTGGATTCTGTAGTTTTTCTTTCCTGTGAAACGCCCTGGATGCTTAATTCTGGTAAAGGATCACTCCCCTTACTGCAGGAAAATACATTTAACATCGCTAAAGAGAAAGTGATGTATATGACTGATCTTGATAGTTTCATTTTGTATACAGATAGTTATATTACGTGAAGAATTATGCGATTTTATTCAGAAACCAAGATAGAATTTTCTTTTTAAATTATTTTGAATTGCCAATGTAAAATATGTTCGGCTATTACGCCTGTCTGAGACCTATTCTGTATATTTAATCCATAATCATAATGCAATCAACACAAAACAAATATGAAAAGGAAACATTACCAGTTCTTATTGATTATTTCCGCATTATTTATTACTGGTTCAGGAATTTCACATCTTGCCGGAAAGGTATCATTGACTGGCATTTTGCTGATTGTCGGATTTATTTCACTTGCACTGGCTGTAAGGGGATTTCAGAAATTCAGGGGCTTTTCCTATACTTTATGCATCTTCACCGCGGTCATTGCTTCAATGTACTATCCCCAATATTTCATTTCAGCAGGGAGCTTTCAACTGAAGAAGCTGATTGTTCCTCTTTTGCAGATTATTATGTTTGGTATGGGTTCACAAATGAGCTTCGAAGATTTTACAGGTGTAATAAAAATGCCTAAAGGTGTAATTGTGGGGGTCTTATCGCATTATATGATTATGCCACTGGTGGGATTATGTATTGCCGGGATTTTCAATTTTCCTCCTGAAATTTCTGCAGGTATTATCCTGATCGGCTGCGTTCCCAGCGGACTCGCTTCAAATGTGATGTCATTTTTGGCCAAAGCTAATCTGGCTTTGGCAGTTAGTGTCGGTGCGATATCAACACTTATTTCTCCCTTTGTTACACCACTTCTGATGAAATACCTTGGAGGACAATATATTGAAGTAAAATTCTGGAGCATGATGCTGGATATACTTAATATGATTATTCTGCCTATTGTTGCCGGTTTTATTTTCAATCTCTTTTCAAAAAGAAATGCTACCAGTAAATCGACAATAATCCAACTGGTTTCATATATGGTTATTATTCTTCTCACGACAATAGTATATATGAAATCAAAAGAAGCAGGCTTCTCAGCATTTGTTGTTCAGTTTGGAAAGTCTATGATATGGTTCTTCTTCATACCTATGATTGGTGCAGTTCTTCTCTCCAGAATTATTGCCGGCAGTAACAAATACATGGAAAAGATCCTGTCACTCATTTCAATGGTTGGTATTGCTTTAATTGTGACTATTATCACTGCATCCGGACGGGACAGCCTTCTAAAGGTAGGAGCACTCCTTATTGTAACAAGTTTGCTACATAACCTTGCCGGTTACACTCTTGGTTACTGGTTATCATGGCTGGTCGGGATGCCGGAAAAAGACTGCAGGACTATTGCATTTGAAGTAGGAATGCAAAATGGAGGACTGGCATCAGGTCTTGCTTTGCAGATGGGAAAAGTTACAACAGTAGGTCTGGCCCCAGCTATTTTCGGTCCTTTGATGAATGTGACAGGTTCGGTTCTGGCAAATTTCTGGAGAGGTAAGCCAGTAGCGGAAGACCAAGACCAAGACTTAAAAAGATCTAATGATCATTGAGGATCTTCAATTCTACCTTTCTGAAATCAATATCTGTTCCTTCAGCCTGAAGGGCAATATAACCGTCTTCCAGTAAAGTTCCTGTGGGCAGCGGATAATTTTCAGGCAGCAGAGATCCACCGATCTGTGGCCGGGAAACTACAAGGACCGTATCCCTGTTAATTACCATTGAAATTGTCTTTCCTGCGTGGACAATAATATCAAGGTTAACCCACTCATTGTCATAGAAATATTTTGAAGAAGAACCAATACAATGTTCATTGGTAAATGATCCTTTATAATACACAGTTGTACCCGGCGTACAGATATTTGCTGTCTTTTGTTTTACGGAATCGGTGCTTCCCAACAACTGAACTTCAACCGAGACAGGCCAGTTTTGCTCCACATCCATACTTTCAGCCGACTGAGAATGAATCATAACACCGCTGTTGCGATAGCAATAAGCCGGGGCATCGGATAGTAATTCGCCATGAAACCTGTATTCAACCCTAAGGATATATGAAGAGAGCTTCTCTTTATAAAACAAATGGCCGAATCGTCCGTTAAAACGCTTGTATTTGCTGTAATCGACTTTCAGGATTCCATCCTCAACACGGAACAGGTCAAGTGGATTTTCGCCAGCTTTATAGCCAGTTACTTTTGGAATCCAGCCATCAAGGTTTTTACCATTGAAGATTGAAATCCAGTTGCTTCCATTATTTACACCGATGTTATTTTTTTCGCCATGCTGGCCTTGTCCATTGACATTAAAATGAGATAATAAGCCAAGTATCGCAGCGGTTAAAACAGTTTTTCTAAGATTCATGATGAGCATTTTTTAGTAAGTATCAATTTATAAGTGCAGCCAGTGCGGCGCCGACCAGACTGGATCGGGGGACTTCCGTAAACAGATAAAACCTTTGTTTTTCTCCCTGAAGATATTCCTTCAGGTATTCCTCGAAAAGAGATCTGAGTCTATGCATTTTATAGAAAGTGGTCCCTTCAATAGTGATCAGTATTGGTCGTTCAGAAGATTTCCCTTTGTCAGTTTTGAGTATAACAGCTGCTATGTTTGCGGCGACAAGCTTTGCAGAACGATCAATCAGACCTCTAATAATTTCCCTGCAGTTATCTTCATCATTCTTATCTATCATAAATTCGTGCAACAGGCTACTGTCAGTTTTTGAACCTGAAACAAATTTGTTTACTTCCTCAGATGATAATTCATTTAATGATGATATACCAGAAGCAGAAACGTCAGTGAAAAGACCTTCTTTTGCTGCCATTTTTAAAGCCATCAGACAGAGTCCACCAAAGTATCCGCCGGCGAACATTTTTTCGAATTTATAGTCACCTGGATTCACAGTGGTGCTGTCAAATAACATATCAATATCACTTTGCGGAACTCTTCCCATTGCACCTGATTCAATGTTGATAATCTGACTCTGTGAAGCATCAAGGTCCTTTATTTTCAGAATATTCCTATTGTTCTCAATGTAACATGTATTTGTGCCGGTACCAAGTATATACCCAATAAATGAACCATATTCATGACTTAAGGAAGCTGATTTGCCAGCAAGCAGGGTAGCTACTGTATCGTTTAGCAGAACAATCTTTTTCTCAGTCATGCCCAGTGCTTCGAGCAGGTTCTTACCAATAAGAGTCCCCACTACTTCGGGTGCCTGGACTTCTTTGCAAAACTGAAGAAGCCTGCCATCCCGGTCAGGAAGGATTTCAGTAGGATATGAAAAACAGAAACCTATTCTGTCAGAAAGTTGTGCATTTGTTTTTACATAACCTGCTATAGTGTCAAAAAATTCGGCTTTTGATATTTCTCCTTCCAGCCCTGGCATTCTTTCACTGATCAAGTTGCTTATTACAGGGTTTCCATTTGTGTCAAATTCAACAAGAGCAGCTCTGAAATTAGATCCGCCGGCGTCAACTGCAACAACGGGCACACCTGTAAGAAACTTATTTTCAGCTTCAATGAATGTTGGAATCATTCGCAGTGTGCTTTCATGTCCCTCCAATCCTTTCAACATCTCCGATGTGAAAAGATCAACAACAGATTGGATATCTATGTCTGCAGCTCGCATCTTATGGATTTCCAGGAATCCTTCACCTGAAATTATTCTGACCATAACAATTTTTATATTATTTCTTTAAAGACCAGTTTTTTAAAATGAAAATCAAATATATATATATCCTCTATAGATTTAAGTATATTTTATAATATTGTATATCCATTATGTAGAAGGAATTTCTTTCTCCGGGAATTAGTATTCATTTAAAGAATACACTGAATACATTAATTAATAAATATTAATGATGACAATTGTTGATGAGCTTGCAAAGATGATCGATCATTCGATACTTCAACCCACACATACCGATCAGGACTTGATTATTCAATGTGAGGTTGCACGAAAATTTGATGTAGCATCGGTATGCGTCAAACCATATGCAGTAAAACAAGCTGTCGATTTACTCAGAGGCAGTTCAGTTGCCGTAGGGTGTGTGATTGGTTTTCCTCATGGCAATAGTTCTACACCGGTTAAGGTGTTTGAAGCTGAGCAGGCATGTCTGGATGGAGCCACTGAGATCGATATGGTGATTAATATTGGCAAAGCGCTAGGTGGGGAATGGAGTTACGTTGAAGATGAGATAAAAGCAGTAACAGAAATCTGTCATAAAAATAAATCTATTGTGAAGGTGATTTTTGAAACTGACTATGTTACCAGAAAGGAGGATAAGATCCGCCTGTGTGAGATTTGCACAAGGGCAGGTGCTGATTTTGTTAAAACTTCAACGGGATATGGCTTTGTAAAACTATCAGGTGGCGATTTTAATTATAAGGGAGCCACAATTGAAGATGTTGAGTTAATGAGAAAGTATTCGGGACCTGGTGTTCAGGTAAAATGTGCAGGAGGAGTCCGGACTCTTGATGATCTTCTGAAAATGAAAAAAGCAGGAGCAACCCGGTCCGGAGCAACAGCGACAGAAGCTATTCTTACCGAAGCAATGAAACGTTTCGGCGGGAAATAGCTGATATCTTTTTAACTCCAGATCCTGTCATGTGAACGTTTCTCATCCCATTCCGGTGTAGGTTCAAAATAACCTTTCGATTTCGGATTAAGATGTTTTCTTATCTCTTCTTCATTCAGTTCAATACCCAGGCCTGGTGAATCAAGTGGCACATTGGCAAACCCTTTGTATACCATAGGCTCATTTCCTGTCATTTTTACCAGATTCCCCCACCACGGGACATCGACTGAGTGGTGTTCAAGAGCCAGAAAATTCTGTGTTGCCGCAGCACAATGCACGTTTGCCATGAAACAAACAGGTGATCCGGCCATATGCATTGCCAATGCAATGCCACATTCTTCAGCGTAGTCGCCTATTCTTTTTGTTTCAAGTAATCCTCCGGAGGTTCCCAGGTCGGGTTGGATAATATCTACTGCGTGTGCATCGAGAAGCGGTCTGAATCCACCTTTGAGTAAATAAATATCCTCCCCGGTGCATACAGGAGTTTCTATGGCGTCTGATAGAGTCTTATTCTGATCAGTATAGAACCAGGGTACCATGTCTTCAACCCAGGCCAGTCTGTATTTTTCCATTGCCCTTCCGAAACGAATTGCATTATTTACGTCGAAATGACCGAAATGATCCGCTGAAAGAGGCATTTCATATCCAACCGTGTTTCTTACTCTTTCGACATATTCGGTTAATCCTGCCATTCCTTTATCTGTAATCTGAACCTGAGTAAAAGGATGAAGTGTATTGCCATAACCTGAATAATCTTTGAGGTCATACTGTCCGGTTGCGCCATCCCAGAATTTAATATTGACAAGAGCGTCAGGAATATTAGATACTACATGTATTCCAAGATCCATTTTAAGCCAGGTAAAACCCTGTTCATCAACTCTCTTTTTCATGGTTTGAGCAAAGACTTCAGGGTCTTTTGCACCCGGAGTATCAGCATAAAGCCTGATCTTGTCGCGGTATCTTCCGCCGAGCAATTGCCATGCAGGAACTCCGTAAGCCTTCCCACATAAATCCCACAGAGCCATTTCGACCGCACAGACACCACCTCCCTGACGTCCGTGGTATCCAAATTGCCTGATGATTCTAAACATCATTTCAACATTGCATGGATTCAGACCCAGAATCCGGCTTTTCAGGAAAAGGGCATAACGCTCGTCGGCACCGTCTCTCACTTCCCCCAGACCATATATTCCCTGATTTGTGTCGATACGAATTATTGCAGTCCGCCCTACATTGCCTATTACCGCTACACGCATATCAGTAATTTTCAGTTCAGAAGGTGCGGATGATCGTTGAACCTTTGAAGTGGCCTGTGCAATTGTATCCTCTACAGATAGTTTCATCATGCCTCCAATTGCGAGACCACCCAGCGCTGCTTTCTTCAGGAAACTGCGACGGTCGTTTGAGGTCGAAGAATTTGCAGTTTCTGCTTTGATTGCAACGGAATCAGCGTTTTCCTGTTGGTTGTTTTTATAAACAATTTGCTTTAAAATACTCTTCATTCAGGTAGATTATTAGAGATTTTAGAAAGTCCTTTGTCACACTTTGTGCTCTCTTTTGTGTCACTTAGTGGTTAAACTGATTTTCCTGCAAAGGTTACAAAGTCAGTCACAAAGTGATACCATTGTGAAAATTTCAATAGTTTCTATCCTTTAAATAATTATCAAGTTCTTCTTTCGACATTGGCAGTTTACCGGGATAATTGTCGAGCCATTTTAAAAAATCTTTTTTGATTTCATCGGTCCATTCGCTGTCGATCTGACCTGCAAGGTACTTCTTCTCCCGTAGTCGCTGGTGTCCGAATTCGTCACGCAGTGAGGTAAATTCTGAAGTCAATACCAGGTCTTCAACCAGGTAAGCAGGAATAAAAATAACCCCGTATTTCTTTGCAAGTACCACATCTCCCGGCAAAACTGTGGCACGTCCAACTCGTATCGGAGCATTTATTGACGTCAGCATCATTTGCTGAATAAATGAAGGATCAGATCCTTTGATCCAGCCATTAAAACCTTTTATCTCACTTAAGCCCTCCTGATCTCTTACAGACCCGTAAAAAATTACTCCTCTCTGAGATTTGGCATAAATTGAATTACCAAGATTATCACCGATTAAAGTACCGTCTGCAATTTTACCATAAGCATCAGCAACATACACATCCCCGTTGACAAGTGCGTCAATAGGCCAGGAATTTGTCCCTCCTTTCTGAGACCTGTTTTCGATTTTTCCCTGGTCTTTAATCTGTTTTTCAAGATCAGGTCTGAGAGGCATATATTGTGCAGTAACGACACGACCGGTCATAACCTGGTCCGGATTGATTATCGTCCAATCACCTTCAAACTGATTCTGAAAGCCCTTATTACGAAGCACTCCCCAGGCTTCTTCAATAGAGATCTTCTTAAGCCTTTCCAGAATGGCATCGGATACTTTTGGACGTCCGTCAGGAAAGCGCTCCCCTTTCCATTCAGATGTCAAAGCTTTAATATAGTCAGGAGTGGAGCCTACATTCTGGCCAAGAGAACAAACAGAGACCAAAAAAAAGGTAGCAAGAAAGAGGTTTTTCATATTCATATTATGATAGTTTAATTGTTGTATAAACAATAGTTGCTCTGGAATTTATCCGATATCTCATCAGAAATCGATCATGGCTTTCATTACTCCATCCCTGTAATTTGCAACCAGTTCAAAAGCATCTTTTGTTCTCCCAAACGGGAAACGATGTGTAACCATATTATCAATATCAATTATTCGTTCATTCATCATATCAAGAGCCTGTTCCACACAGTCAACCTGCCTTCTTATGAACTGGAGAGAAATTTCTTTACGTCGTGTTGTTTCAACATTCATAGACCATCTGTCGAATTCCGGAATGCCAACAACAATAAGTTTCCCACCTGGTTTCAGGAGCTCAATAGCCTGATCAAATGCTTCCTGTTTACCGCAGCATTCAAAAACCATATCAAGTCCTAATGGCTCACAAAGCATGATGTTACTGACAATATTTTCTTTCAAAGGGTTTCCTGAGAAGACGGCAGCCTCTTTCCGGGCGATCTCCAGGCGTTTGCG
>Ga0208980_10000981_pt1 | contig 17011 bp, 14 predicted proteins | sample WetSurMetagenome_3_FD_187993 | JGI IMG/M metagenome (GOLD analysis project Ga0208980, IMG submission 187993) | Wetland microbial communities from Twitchell Island in the Sacramento Delta, sample from surface sediment Aug2011 Site A1 Bulk (version 2) | ecosystem: Environmental > Aquatic > Marine... | reverse complement strand
GCATTACCTATTTTTGGACGGTGGCAAATAGGCGCCATGCTTAGCTTGTTCCTGTTTTACCTTACCTACGAATTTACCATTGTAAGTGGGATCCCACTGATGACTGAAATTCTTCCTTCAGCACGTGCAACCATGCTGGCAGCTCACATGGCTTTAATTGCTTTAGGACGGTCCATCGGTGATTTAGTGGCACCACCCCTGTTTACTCAAACGGTGCTTCCGGGGATATCAGCCAATGCGCTGGCAGCGATTGTATTTAATCTGCTGGCGTTAATATTTCTGGCCCGGATAAAATTCCCGCGTACTCAATTGTAATGATGGCGGCACTCTACCCACCAACCACCGGCGGGAATATATCCACATGGTCCTCCGGTTTTAGGGTTGTTTCTAAACCAGTCAACTGGCGGATATTCTCGCCGTTTATAAAGACATGCACAAATTCAGTTAATTCACCCTGATCTTTCCAGATAGATTTTTCTAGGACAGGAAAACGCCTGGTCACCTCAATCAGTACGTCTCGGATGGTTGACCCCGGCTGAATTTCCACATCCATCATTTTTGTACCAGCTGCCTGGCGTAATGAGGCATATAGCTTTACCTGCATGAATTATCTCCATGGATAGATATTGACTTAAATACGATTTTAAAAACAGCCTGAAGGAGACGATAAAAGGTCTCATCCAGGCTGGTGTAATTCTGTGAATCAATCCGCTTGTCAAGCCATCCAGCCGAGACCCAGATCTTTAAGCTTGGACGGTGTGGGCTTGCCAGTAACGACGTCCCAGCCACACATCTCATAATACATATCCAACGCTTCTTCTACTTCCTGGCGGGTAACAGCAACTCCATCAGAAGCACCGCCAATTAATGGCTCATCATAGAGGCGCTTTGGAAGGGTATCCCGTTCCCGACCGACGCCTTCACGGGCATTAAAGGCACGCAACATATTCAATCGACGCTCTCCCACTTTTTGAGTGTCGGCAACAGTCCAATCCCAACCTGTGGTGGCTTTCATCAATTCCGCTTGTTCCTTTGGACCAAATACCTGCCAGGCAGGACCATAGACGAATTGGCATAGATCAGCGGTATCCATATAACAATAGTTCCACTCAGAATACAATGCCATCTTGACCTTTTCATGGTTGAGTACCCGATCGGATTGTGGATTGGTCAGACCGATTTCTGCAAAGCGCTCCAGGTTGTATGAAGCTGTATCAGGAGTATATCCGGGGTCGTGTTCAGAGGACTGATGGTCAGCACCAAATGGATTTACAGCATAGATCAGTGCCAGGCTGCGTTTGACCTGAGGCATGTGGGCGGGCAATTCGTGATTCTTAATGGCCACAACCAAATCCTCGGCACCCTGACCGATTTTACCCGCAGCATAGGCAGAGCCATTGGCGAGTAAATCTCCCAGCCCCTCCCGTTTGGTTATTTTTTCCAGGATGGCGAGCATGGCGTCGGCATTACCAAAACGCAGGTCAATCCCATCGGTCTCCTTTTTTGTGAGATATCCATGTTCGAAACAATCCATTGCAAACGCAATGGTGGCTCCACAGGCGATGGTATCCAGGCCATTTTGATCGCAGATCTGATTGGCAAGCGCGACGGCACTCATATCTCCAATGCCACAATATGAGCCAAAAGTGGATAAGGTTTCATATTCTGGTCCACCGTAATATGGATCTACGTGATTGTTCTTATATTCAGTCTCTACCACGCGCTTGCAACGCACCACACAGGCGTAACAGGTATCATTGTGCTGCAGGATGGTTTCCGCCATAGTTTCACCAGACAGGTCTTCAGCCTGATCAAAGGTACCGCTGGTATAGTTCCTCGTAGGTAAACCACCGGAGGTGTTCTGATAGTTCAAGACAGATGCGGTACCAAAATCCTGCAACCCTTTCATGTCTCCAATATCCTGCACCCGTTTTGGAGCTAAACGGGCAAGCCGGGTGATTGCTGCTGGGTCAGCAGTTTTCACTTTCTGGTGACCACGCACAGCGATGGCCTTAAGATTTTTACTGCCCATCACAGCACCCATTCCGGTACGCCCATTTGCACGGTTGCACATGTTCATGATTGCAGCATAACGGGCTAACTTTTCTCCGCCAGGACCAATTTGGGCGACCTCTATCTTTTCATCACCGAGCTCCTCCCGGATCGCTTTCTCAGTCTCTCCGGTAATTTTTCCCCACAGGTGGGATGCATCGCGCAGCTCCGCCTCGCCATCATGGAGCCACAAATAGACTGGCTTAGGCGATTTACCACTAAATACAATGCCGTCAAAACCTGAAAACTTCATTTCTGCGGGAAAGAAACCACCCACCTGGCTATCACCAATTAAACCTGTCTCAGGGCTTTTTGCTGTGGCCGTCATACGACTCTGACCACTGATGGACACACCCGTAGAGGCAGAGAGCATGATCGTTAGAGTGTTCTCCGGACCCAAGGGATCAGCACCGGCAGGGGTATTTTTGAACAGGTAATAAGTGCCCATGGCACTGCCACCAATGTAAGTTTTATAGAATTCTTCAGCCGGCTCTTCAATGGTGATTTTGGCCTTGCTTAAGTCAACGTGTAGAATTTTACCTGCATAGCCGTAAAGCATATGATATTCTCCTTTGCTCCCAGATTTATCAAGGTTGATATTTGATTCCTAAAATGCAACTTCATGTTAAATAGTTTGATCTTTGCCATTCATTTGGAAAGAATAAACCGCGATTAGTATCAAACCTGTTCTTTTTTATTAATAGTATTTTAATGGATATTTTATATTCTTTCAACCAAAACCAAATGATTGTCACCAAGCATACCACGATAATTAATATCCAAGCCCATAATTATTATAAATATGATGAAAATAAAAAATCTCCAGATCATATCGCGCTAAACGCGCAGCTTTGCGAATAGATGTTCATTAACATTGATAATCTAGAAATTATCATTATTTTGGCCTGAGAGAGGTTCAAACAAGTATTTTCTAGCAGACTGGTTTTGTATGACGGGATTAAACAGGAATGAGCCATTTCATGTATAATTCTCAATCGTTATGCATAGAAAAGTTATTCTGTTGGCTTTTTTTCTGGTGCTGATACTGGGAATTTCCATACCAAGCACCCGAACAATAATGGCTTCACCACTGGCTCAACTGACCGTTTTCCCAACCCCCACTCCGGGACCAGATGGAAAAATTATTTATATTGTTCAACCGAATGATACATTATGGCGTATCTCTGCGATAACCAACGTCTCGATTGAAACCATTCGTGAGTTAAACAACCTGGGTGTCAACGATACCATCCTCCCTGGAGACAGGCTGTTGCTTGGATTTGCAGGCCCATCTGCTGGAGCTCCCACTGCTGGTCCGGTGCCAACTCAGGCTGCGGTAACGCCTTCACCAACTTCCTCACCGGGTTGGGGAATTCTTTGTGTCTTACTCTATAATGACGTCAATGGTGATTCGATGCGCCAGGAGACTGAACCCTCCATCCCAGGTGGAGAGATCAGTGTGAGTAACCGGCAGGGAACGGTTTCACTGACTGCGGAGACTCCAGCCGGCGGAGCATCTGCAACCATCGTGAATCCAACACCTCAAGAAAGCGGGTATACCTGTTTCGATCAACTATTGCAGGGGGAATACTTGATCAGTGTGGCTGCTCCAGAAGGATATAACCGGACCACCGTTCTGAACAAGACCTTAGCACTGGAGGCTGGTCAAACCACGCAGCTTGCATTTGGCGCCCAGGCAAATTCTGAATTGTCAGCAGAAACAGCCCTCATTCCAGAATCACCTCGTAAAAGCCCTGTCTTGGGAATCCTTGGGGGGATACTTTTAGCAGCTGGAATCGGATTGGGGATATATGCCACCCTGCTCCGTCGTGCTGGTGCATCTAAAAGTAAATAGTTGTTAATACGAGGTCTTACAAGCTGGATATTTTTTTCTCGACACGGCGTAAGAAGCGGGCTTCGTCTATAACAACCCGCTCATGTTTACCTTCACCAATCTTTTCCAGATTATCCCAGGCTTCAATCTCAAAATAAATCCGGTTTCCATCCAATGAGAGCACTTCAGCTCTTACACGAATTGTTCCGCCCACCGGAGTGGGAGCCAAATGGCGGACATCCAGGTGAGTGCCGACACTTGAAAATCCGTCAGGCAGGCAACAGGTCAAAAGACGGTGAGATACCCGCTCCATGAAGGCAATCATCCACGGGGTAGCCAACACACGCGATGAACCACTACCGATATGAATAGCACTATTTTCAATTGTGATCGGGAAGCTATCTTCACCGGTCATCCCCGGGTGAATGAGCTCAGATAATTCCATACCCATCTCCTTATAAACTTTCCCCTTCTCTTTGATTTCTAATAACGAACATCAGTCTATCGGCGCTGCCTGATTCATGGTGAATCACGGCTAAACAGTCATCAAAGACGGTATTGCTTGGTCGGGTGATTATAGCACGATGGCATACTCAGTTAACGTTTTTAGCAAGTATTTACTTACAAGGTGTATACTTAATTTTGCCATCCGTGCTGTAAGGGTGGGTTTCAATCGATATCAAATATCTTGATCAATAAACATCAACACCCAGGAGGAAGAAATGAGCATAAAAGTAACCTGGTTCGGTCACGCAGCACTGGGTTTGGAAATTGGTGATTATCACCTCCTCGTGGATCCTTTCTTCACCGGAAACCCGGCAGCTTCCACAACGGAACAGGATGTTATGGCAGATTACATTCTGGTCACCCATGGTCATTCCGACCATATTGGTGATACAGTTTCCATCGCCAAGAGAACAGGGGCAATGGTGATCAGTAATTTTGAGATTGTTGAATGGCTGGGAAAACAGGGCGTTCAAAAGACCCACGGCCAGCATATTGGGGGCGGTTATGAACATCCTTTTGGGTATCTTAAACTAACCCTGGCATGTCACGGATCGGTTCTACCAGATGGCAGCAACGGAGGTAATCCGGTTGGTTTCCTGCTCACCCCCAGGGATGGAAGGAAAATCTATATCACCGGTGATAGCGGTTTATTTGGTGATATGAAGCTGATCGGACAGGAAGGGATTGATCTGGCCTTTATTCCGATTGGTGATAATTATACGATGGGTCCAGATGATGCCTATAAAGCGGTTGAGATGCTTGCACCTAAGCATGTGATCCCAGTCCACTATAACACCTGGGAGCTGATTGCCCAGGATGCTCAAAAGTGGTCCATTCGCGTCAGTCAATTAGGCGTACACGTACACGTCTTGAAGCCCGGCGAGAGTCTGACAATATAAAGATGAAAATTAGAGGTGACAATGTTTAATGGTATTTTTAAACGTAAAGAGATAGAAGATGAGACCAGGAAAACCGGTCGCTTACCGCCCGGTCAGTCATTAACTCAAAAATTTCCGGTACTCCATTATGGACCCGTGCCCGGTTTTAACCCTGCTACCTGGGATTTTCGCGTCTGGGGAGAGGTTGAAGAAGTTAAATCCTGGACATGGGATGAATTCAACCAGTTACCCCGAAAAACTCTAACCATGGATATTCATTGCGTGACACGCTGGAGCAAGTTGGATACCACCTGGGAAGGGATTTCTGTGCGGACGCTGGTTGACCAGGAAATTATCAAGCTAAAACCAACAGCCAAATACGTGCTTCAGCACGCTGAATATGGTTTCACAGTCAACCTCCCATTGGAGGTTGTCCTGGCGGAAAATTTCCTGCTGGCTACCCATTTCAACGGGCAGCCATTAACACCTGAGCATGGTGCCCCATTAAGAGGGGTGGTCGGTTACATACCAGATCGGGAGGACTTAATGACACCCTATTTCTGGAAGGGTGCCAAATGGCTTCGCGGACTGGAGTTCATGGTGAACGATCGACCTGGTTTCTGGGAACAGGCCGGTTATCACAATGAAGCGGATATTTGGAAGGAAGAACGCTTCGATTGATGCATTTCCGAAACGTTTAACTTAATTATTTTGTGCTGTTTGATTCCTTGACTTGCTCAACTTTCACGCATTCACCACGGCGTACCTGGAAGGTATCAAAGTCGCGCGCCACCACGGTATTTGGAAAAATCTCTTGGGCTTCTCCGAGAACATCACGCTCTCGATATCTGCGTGAAATGTGGGTCAGGATCAGGTGCTTAATACCAGAACTGGCTGCAAGCTCTGCTGCCTGCCTGGCGGTTAGATGTGCAAATTGTTCAGCCATCTCTGCTTCTGCATGCATATAAGTTGCTTCGATGATAAGTACGTCTACATCATGGACAAACTGTGCCAATTCATCGATTCGACCAACGTCACCCACATGTGCCAGGCGGGTGCCCGGACGTTTTTCGCCAAGCACCTGATCGGGATGGATAACTCGACCATCTTGCAGGGTGATCGCTTTCCCAGACACCAAATCGCGCCGCCATGGGCCAGGCGGGATTTCCAGCGCATCGGCTTTTTCAGGCAGGAATGGACGGTGTGTCTTTTCCTCGAATAAGTAACCGAAGCAGTCTGGTCCACGGTGCCAGACCGGAAAGGCGGTGACGGTGAAATCGTCATCGTCAAAGATTGTGCCGGCTTTAATCTGCACCAGCTGTAAATCCATGGGGGGTTTGGCACCCCGCAGAACAATTCCATAAATAAGGTCATTGATTCGATCCAGCGCCCACTGCCCCCCAAAAATCTCCAACTTATCGATGGTTTCCCAGCGCATGAAGGTGGAAAGCAAACCAGCCAGACCCAGGATGTGATCCAGGTGACCATGGGTAATGAGAACGTGATTCAAGCGCTTGAAACCCAGGCCTGATTGCAGGATCTGGCGCTGGGTTCCTTCTCCGCAGTCGACCAGAAAGCGGAACTCGTCATGGATGATCACCTGGCTGGAAAGCCCACGATGGACGGAAGGAGCAGAAGCGGAGGTGCCGAGGAAGATGATTTCGAACAAGAAAGCCTCATGGGTACTAAAAAGGTGCATCAGAACGTAAGAATTGTACCTTATTTCGTTGAACTCTGCCCGCCAGGAGTGAATGAGACCATTTGTGCTATAATGCCAAAGATGACCGAAACAGCCAGAGTATATGGCGATGTAAAGGGGAGTCGCTATTTTGCAAAAACAAGCCGCGATGGGACGTACCGCCGGAGCTCATCAAAACGCGGCAGGCCACCAGGAAGCAGCTCAGCCAGTACAACCGGGCGAAAGCCGCGCGCCACGGGTGGTTTATTGGGATCAATCTCAGCTTTTTTTAGAGGAGCACCACCCCCAAAACCGAGAGGCAGGCCGCCGGTCGTCAATACCCCAGCTCCAACAGGAATGTCGCTCGATCGTAAGCTTGACCTGATAGGCGTCGTGTTGTTATTTATTGGACTGCTGACGTTGCTTAGCCTGCTATCCAACAGCCATAATAATGCCACCGCGAGTTGGTTATCCTTTTTAGGAAGTGCATTTGGTTGGGGAGCTTATCTGTTCCCGCTAGGGTTGACAATTGTGGGATTGTGGTTGATATTGCGTAGTTTTCAGCGTATTCCCCATGTGGCGATTGAACGGATTATCGGTGTGATATTGTTATTTCTTGACATTCTGGGCTGGCTGCATTTCTTCTCATTTCCAGAGGACGCATATGCCCTGGCAACTGCCAGTGAAGGTGGTGGGTACACGGGAGCATTCATTTACAGCATCCTGTATAAAAACCTTGGATTGGCTGGAGTCGCGATTGCCTTATTTGCCTGGCTGATTATTGCCCTGATCCTTATCCTGGATGTTTCGGTGGTTGAGATGGTTCGCTGGGCACCGCCTTTATTTGTCCGCCTTCAGGATGGAATACAGGATTGGATTGACGAGCGTCGTAATCATCGCGAGACTGTAATAGCAAAATCAAAAGCTACAGGATTGGAACCTGCACCACCTTTAAACTGGCCAGAAATGCAAACCATACCTGGGGCAAACACCACCATCCCCAAATTTGGTATATCGGATTACACTCAACCGCGACCATGGACATTGCCTGCCATCGACCAGATCCTCGATAAGGGAATCGAGCCGATTTTCGATGGTGATGTGGATCGGCAACGTGCCCGGGTCATTGAGGAAACATTACGAGTGCTTGGTGCGCCGGTCAATGTGGTAGAGATCAATCGCGGACCTACAATTACTCAGTTTGGTGTTGAACCTGATTTTATCGAGACCCGCGGCTCTCGCACCCGAGTACGAGTGGCAAAAATCGCCTCCCTTGCTGATGACCTGGCGCTAGCGCTTTCTGCACGGACAATTCGCGTGGAAGCCCCGGTTCCAGGAAAAGGCTACATCGGTATCGAAGTGCCCAATGAGCAAATCGCTCTGGTGACCCTTCGTGATGTGGTTGAAAGCGAGGCTTTTAGGCGCTTAAAATCACCCTTGCGTTTCGCATTGGGTCAGGATGTGGCAGGCAATGCTATTGCCGCTGACCTTTCAGCCATGCCACACCTGCTTATCGCTGGTCAGACGGGCTCAGGAAAATCAGTTTGTGTTAACTCGTTAATCTGCTGCCTGCTTTTACACAATACCCCGGATGATTTGCGGCTCATCATGGTAGACCCTAAGCGAGTTGAGCTGACCAACTATAACGGCATCCCACATCTGCTGGCACCCGTGGTGGTCGAAACCGAGAAGGTGGTAGGTGTGCTGCAATGGGTGTTGCGAGAAATGGACATGCGCTATCACAAGCTGGCTCAGGTGGGGGCAAGGAATATCGTCGAATATAATGCTCGGGTTGAAAGCAAGAATGACGGAGTAGAGAAAAAGTTATCCAGGCTGGTGGTATTCATTGATGAGCTGGCTGATTTGATGATGTTGTCACCCGATGAAACCCAAAGTGCAATAACTCGTTTAGCGCAGCTCTCTCGCGCCACTGGCATTCATCTGGTGATCGCCACGCAACGTCCATCTGTGGAAGTTGTAACAGGGATCATCAAAGCTAATTTCCCGGCTCGAATAGCGTTTGCTGTGGCATCCAACACAGATAGCCGGGTGATCCTCGATCAGCCTGGTGCAGAGAGATTGTTAGGACGGGGTGATATGCTCTTTCAGGCTCCCGATGCACCAGCAGCAATACGGATGCAAGGAACTTATGTATCGGATAGTGAAATTTTGTCTCTGGTGAGTTACTGGCAGAGTTTCCTGCCCAGCACAGCACTGGCCCCAACAATGGCGGGCGGTATCCCGGATGCTACGCCATCGGGAATACCACTGGTGCAGATTCCGTTATGGGATGATATGCAGGCCCAGGAGGATAAAGATCCTCTGTTGGAAGAAGCCATAGACCTTTCGCGCCGGCAGGGACGTGCATCGGTATCCATGTTACAACGCCGTCTACGGATTGGGTACACGCGAGCATCTCGTTTGGTGGAATCCATGCAGGAAAAAGGTGTGATTGGAAAAGAAACCGGTCCGCTGGGTTATGAAATCCTGGATTATGGACAGGCAGCCCCACCTCTGGAGGAGCAGTGATCCATCCATTCTTTGATTATTAAGGGTTGATTATAATAAGAACCAAGCGTAGCAACTTGCGTATATAGGTTATAACGTTTTCCGGAGAATGAAATGCCTGAAAATTCGAATCGAAAAATCACGTTTTCTCAAGGTGGAAGCTTCTTCCAGGATTTAGGCTTACGCATTAAACTGATCATCCGTTTAATGGGAGATGCGCGGGTAAGCCCACTGGTTAAGCTACTGCCTATAGGTTCACTATTGTACTTTGTAGTGCCCGATATTGCCCCAGGACCAATCGATGATGCAGCAGTCATCTGGTTGGCAACGTATTTATTTGTTGAGTTGTGTCCTCCCGATGTAGTCCAGGAGCATATGGATGCATTAAAGGCAACCCGCAAGGTGATGGATAATTATAAGGAGACTTCCCAAACCGACATGCAAGGTGAGATTATCGATGGGGAGATTGTGGAGGATGAACCAGGCGAGAAATGAGACGATTTATTCTTCTGTTTGTTCTTCTAGCAGCATTTATGCTGGTTGGATGCCTTGGGTCGCATACCCAAATCCCCACCAGCGCGCCAACCCAAGCCTTAATGATACACGTCCCGTCACCAACCGGTGGAGCCGCTCCCTCATCATCTCCTCGACCCACGGTTACACCAACATTATTAGTAACAGCTACAATCACGGGCACAGTCACAATTCCTACTGCCACACCTACATTCACTCCCACACCCACCCCCACCCCCACACCCACGCCAGTCACTGTCAGCGAATTACCTGACCCATCCGGTTATACATGGCAACTGGCGGTGGCAGGTTTGGACAAACCTGAAGGACTGGTAAATGCAGGAGATGGCTCAGGAAGACTATTTATTATTGAACAGGCTGGATTGGTTCGGATACTACTGCTAAAGGAAGGTATTTTGCTCCCCACACCTTTCCTGGATCTAACGTCAACGGTAAGCTGTTGTGGTGAGAAGGGTTTACTGGGATTAGCTTTTCATCCAAAATATCTTGAAAATGGTTATTTTTATGTTGACTACACGGAGAATGTGAATAACCAGCTCTATACGGTTATCTCCCGCTTTTCAGTGTCGGCGGAAGATCCAGATCGGGCAGACCCAACCAGTGAAATGCGGCTGCTGTACATTCAACAACCCTTCCAAAACCACAATGGAGGAGAGCTCCAATTTGGACCGGAAGGTTACTTGTATATAGGAATGGGTGATGGTGGCTCAGCAGGTGATCCGCTTGAAAATGGGCAATCCTTGCAAACAATGTTGGGCAAGATCCTGAGAATCGATGTTGATTCATCTGAACCTTATGCCATCCCGCCGGAAAACCCATTTGCCACTGAGGGTGGAGTACGGGAAATCTGGTTATACGGATTACGCAACCCGTGGCGCTTCTCTTTTGACAGACTAACCGGCGACATGTATATCGGAGATGTTGGACAGGACGCATGGGAGGAGATTGATTATCTACCGATGGGTAGCCCTGGAGGAGAGAACCTGGGCTGGAATTATTACGAGGGTAGCCATCCATACCGTGGTTCACCCCCTCTGGATACAACTTTCGTAATGCCGGTATCAGAATACGGGCATGACCTGGGAGATTCTGTCACGGGTGGTTATGTCTACCGGGGTAGTAACCTTCCTGCATGGCAGGGAGTTTATCTTTATGGAGATTTCAGCTCCGGGCGAGTGTGGGGATTGTTGCATCTGCCGGATGGAGGTTGGCAGAATGCCCTGGTATTCGACACCAATGCAAACATCTCATCCTTTGGTGTGGACGAGAGTGGTGAAATTTACCTGGTGGATTATCAAGGAAATATCCTGATCTTACAATGAATATTTTTTTATGGCGTCGGAGTGTTCACTCCGGTGGCCATTTTCCAAGCGTACGTTTTAGGCGATTTGTAACGCTTCTATTGCTCATGGCTTTACTCATCCAGGCATGCCGGCTTGCGACACCATCAGCAACCCAACCAATCACCAGTTATGCCAATCCTTTTCCAACAATTGCGGATCCTTCGGCTTCTCCACAACCAGCTGACCAATCGTCAGCGATGCTGACCGAAACGCCTGCGATTCCAGCAAATCTTACCCATTACACCTTAAGCGTGATTATCGATTATCCAAAACATACCTTCTCTGGGTATACCCGGATAGACTACACCAACACAGAAACTGAAGCGTTGAAGAGTCTGTACTTTCGCTTGTATCCCAACCTCGGACAAAGTTATGGAAATGGTTCGCTCATCGTCTATCCTGCCACCATAAATGGTCAACAGGCTGAGACCAAGATGAGCATGAATGCCTCAGTCGTGGAGGTATATCTGCCGTCGCCACTCGCCCCGGGTGATAAGGTTCAAGTCAACTTTGAAAGCAAGGGGTTTGTTCCGGTTGATTTCGGCAGTGGTGATTCAGCCAGCGGTTATGGGATGTATAACTATTCACAAGGTGTATTAGCACTGGCGAATTTCTACCCACAACTAGCTGTTTATGAGTCGGGAGATTGGCGTTTGGATCCGATTTATGGATTTGGGGATTCGGTTTATAGTGATGCAGCACTGTATACTGTCGAAGTGTTCAGTGACCCGGATCTGGTCATCGCAACGAGTGGGATGTGGGTGAGCCAGCAAGCAGTGGATGGAAAAGTGATGCGCCGATATATCAGTGGTCCAGCGCGAGATTTTTTCATCATTGCTAGTCCAGATTATCATATCACCAGCCGCCAGGTAGGCGAGACTATCGTCAACTCTTATTACCTGGCTGAGGATAATGCTGGTGGAGAACAGGCATTGGAAACAGCTATACGTTCATTGGAAACCTTTTCCACGCTATTTGGTTCCTATCCTTATAAGGAATACGACATTGTTGAGGCACCGCTCAATCAACCCAGCGGGATAGAATTCCCCGCCTTGGGACTGATTTCCGAGCGACTTTATGATGACCTGGCAGCACCAGATTTCAATGCCACTGTGGCTCACGAGGCTGCTCATCAATGGTGGTACAACGTGGTTGGAAATGACATTCAGCATGCTCCATGGATGGATGAAGCCCTGGCGACATATTCATCCATCTTATACTGGGAACAGGTGGGTGGTGAAACAGCCAGACAACAGGCGCTTGCCTATTATCAGGAGAAGTACAACCAAAACACTCAAAATGGATGGGACGCACCAGTCACATCACCCATGGCTTATTTCCAGGAAAGTAACCGGATCGAGTCCTATAATCCCGTTGTATATGCCAAGGGCGCGCTGTTCTTTGATGAACTGCGTAAGACGATCGGCGAGGACGCCTTCTTTAAAGCACTACAATTTTATTATGGTTCCCACTGGTTCACGATTGCCTCGACCAGTGAGCTGCTAGCAGCCTTGCAGACAGCCACATCAATAGATTTGGATGATCTATTCCAAACCTGGCTTTACATGCCAGAGGTTACAGTACCTACGGCAACCTCGACATCAACTCCGGTTGAAACACCTACGCCCACACAAACCTTAGGGCCAACCGCAACTCCCACTCCTGAACCTTCCAGTACGCCCATACCGCGACCGTTGGTATTTGCTGTGATCGGGGATTATGGTGGAGCTGATGAAGAAACAGGAGAAGTTGCGGAGCTGATCGAGAGCTGGCAACCCGAATTCATTATAACGGTAGGGGATAATAATTATCCTTTCGGGGCAGCTAACCACATCGACGACGCCATCGGGCAGTTTTTTCACCAGTATATTTATAATTACCAGGGGAAATATGGTGAAGGCGCTGATATAAACCGCTTTTACCCCGTCCTGGGCAATCATGATACGCTTTCTGCTGATGGACAACCTTATTTTGATTATTTCACTCTGCCGGGCAACGAACGTTACTATGATTTTGAATGGGGACCAGTGCATCTGTATGCATTGGATATGCTAGAAACAGAACCGGATGGATTTAGAGCCACGTCAGTTCAGGCAGACTGGCTTCAGGATAGGCTGGCGGCATCCACTTCGACTTGGAATATCGTGTACGGGCATAACCCACCCTATTCATCAGGCTTGCATGGTTCAACAGCGTGGGCACGCTGGCCTTTCTCAGAGTGGGGGGTTGACGCGGTGTTCTCAGGCCATGACCACGACTACGAACGCCTGTTTGAAGATGGTGTGACCTACTTTGTCAACGGGATGGGTGGATATGCCATATATGACTTTGAGAATACCCTGGAAGGCAGCCAAGTACGCTATAATGACGATTATGGCGCCATTCGGGTAGAAGCGACGAATCAATATCTATTGTTTCAGTTCATCAATCGGAATAACGAACTGGTTGACCAGGTAGAGCTCAGGAGGTGAGTCCAGCTCTTAGGGAGCGTAATAAATCCTGAACCATGTTTTGAGCAGGTGTCGGAAATTAGTTGTTTTGCTTATTTCTTTCGATATCGATTGACGTTGAACTGTAGACTATTAACAAACAATTAGGCTTAAAGGCCACCTAAGTGATTCTTATGGTTGCATGAATTTTGGAGAGCGTTTTGGTGCATCGATGAATTACATTAATTGGATAAAGAAATATCGCTTTAAGAAACTTTTCGCAAATCTACATTTGCGACAACTCGGTCTCTTGTCACTTATCACATTGCTATTTATCCAGGCGTGCAACCCATATACCCAGGCAGTTGTCTCCCCAATAGTCACCTCCACACAAGCGGCGAGGCATGCAATCGTCTCAACGCCACCGCCAAAACCTAGCCTTACCGCCACATTACAATCCACCCTGCAACCAACAAGGATTGCTTCTTCCACACCTACTATTCCTTACACGACAAGTCCACTGGTGTTTGCTGTGATTGGGGATTATGGTGGAGCTGATGCTGCAACAGGAGAACTAGCTAAAATGATAGCGAGCTGGCATCCGGAGTTCATCATCACCGTCGGAGACAATAATTATCCAATGGGCGCTGCTGACCATATAGATACCGCTATCGGGCAATTCTTTCACCAATATATTTATCCATACCAGGGGAAGTATGGTAAGGGGGCTGGCATCAACCGCTTCTTCCCAACCCTTGGTAATCATGATGTGAAGACAGATAACGGGGAACCTTATTTTGACTATTTCACACTACCGGGAAATGAGCGCTATTATGACTTTGTATGGGGTCCAGTACACTATTACGCAATTGATAATACAGTCACAGAACCAGATGGGTATAATGATTCATCAGTCCAGGCAGCCTGGCTGCAGGAAAGATTGGCGGCCTCCACCTCACCGTGGAACATTGTATTTGGGCATTACCCACCTTATTCCTCTGGCTTGCATGGTTCGGCTGAATGGGCGCGCTGGCCATTCTCTGAGTGGGGGGTGGATGCGGTGTTAACTGGTCATGACCACGACTATGAACGCCTTTTAGTGGATGGGGTGACCTATATCGTCAATGGGTTGGGTGGTAATTCGATATATGACTACAATGATGTATTGAAGGAAAGCCTGGTACGATACAACGACGACTTCGGAGCCATGAGGGCGGAAGCAACGGATAATACCCTGTTGTTCCAGTTCTTCAACCAAACTGGAAAACTGATTGACGAGGTAGAGCTGAAGAAGTGAGGCTGGTAATTAGCAGTCCGAAATAAGAGTAAACCGGATCCAGATAAGCAAAAGGCGGGGGAAATAAGAAAAAAAACTATAAGCTATTGAATACAGATAAGTTAATCATGGTGATTGATTTTTTATTTAAATAAGTGTATGATATTTTGTAGATGGTAAATGTTCAATGAAAATAGGGAGGTTGTGTTTACAATTTTTCTACCAGCAATAATTCCAAACGTGATAAGTTGATGTAGCAAAGTGAGGTATATACTGTAATTAACAAAATCGAAAATAAAGAAAAGTTATACCATCAGCCATCTGACCGTATAGATGGAATGGATAACGCGACATGGCGAACAATATTCATCCTTGATCCTTAAATTAATCGGTCAAATAGGTGGTTCAACTATTATGATCTGCTAATTGAAAATTTCCCCCTTGACGTACTCAAGAAAGTAGTGGTAAACTCGAAAAGTTGTTAATCTAATTCTAAGGAAAGGTTAGGCACAGTCGATGAGCGATCTCATCAAGCGAATTTACGAAGTATGCACGGTTTCCGCTGGTAGCGGGCCTGCTGTGCCTTCGCGGAGCGCGCCTATCGCTCGTTAGGTTATACGCATTGATTTCTAACGACCACGGTGAGCTCCAACCCCCGTGGTCGTTTTGTTTTATTGTTGGATTGTATATACCGGTCACGGGGACCTTCTCGGTGACCGGTATTTTTATTGGTGGGTGAAGTATAGACTAAGTTGTACCCTACTCTAAAAATGGAGATGGGAAAAGATGAAAAGAAAGCAAGAAAATTAGTTCTTCTGAGGTTGCAATTTGAATTAATTGATTTATTGGAGATTGCTTCAAGCCCGGAAGATCACCGGTCTCTCGCAATGACGGAGTTTTAAGGAGTACGATATGTTTGAGGCGATACAGGTAAAGGATGCATATAAAAAGTTTGGAAAAGCCTCCCATCCAATCTGGAAGGGTAAGGCTGATTCCGCTCAGACTGGTAAGGTGGTCAAAGTGGCAGTGGACCATGTCTCATTCTCGGTACGCGAAGCAGAGATTTTCGGCGTCTTGGGACCCAACGGCTCGGGAAAATCCACACTCATCCGCTTGATAGCCACGCTACTACTGCCTGACGCAGGCTCAATTACAGTCTTTGGGCATGATGTGGTCAGCCAGTCAATGGAAGTTCAACGTATGATCAACCGCGTATCCGTGGAAGCAAGTTTCTTCAAGAAGCTCTCTCCGATGGAGAACCTGCTGTATGGGGCACGCCTGTATGGGATGGAAGGTAAGGAAACCCGGCGCAAGGTGATGGAGATCCTCACCCGCCTGGGTTTAGAGCAGAATACCATCCGGCAACCGATGGAGGAGATGTCACGCGGCATGCAGCAGAAAGTGGCCATTGCGCGTGCGTTACTCTCCAAGCCGCGGTTGTTGTTACTGGATGAGCCCACCACCGGGCTGGACCCGCGTTCCAAGCGGGAGGTACAGGCTGTGGTGCGTGAACTGAACGAGCAGCATGGCACCACCATCCTTCTTACCACACATGATATGGGAGAAGCGGAAGCCCTGTGCCATCGCATTGCCATTGTGGATAATGGCAGGATCGTTGCTCTGGATACCCCGGCCGCGCTCAAGATGCTCATCCCGCGCAACGGGCATGAGCCCACCCTGGAAGAAGTATTTTTAGAATTAACTGGGAATAAGCTTATTTCTGAGGATGAGGATGAATAATGGCAATTTATCGTTCACTTAGAATTGTCATTACGAGAGATCGGTTATCCTCCGATCTGCCGGCAATCTTCACCATAAAATTGAAGATTGATTCGCTAGCAAAAACCGCTCATTCGCAATGACATTATTAGGAAAGGGATGAACCATGAGTATCGATACACAGCTCTTTGAAGGTAAACTGATCTATCTAGCACCTATCAACCATGAGAAAGACCCGGAAGTGGAATCACGC
>Ga0208980_10000980_pt1 | contig 17024 bp, 11 predicted proteins | sample WetSurMetagenome_3_FD_187993 | JGI IMG/M metagenome (GOLD analysis project Ga0208980, IMG submission 187993) | Wetland microbial communities from Twitchell Island in the Sacramento Delta, sample from surface sediment Aug2011 Site A1 Bulk (version 2) | ecosystem: Environmental > Aquatic > Marine... | reverse complement strand
GGATGTGGTAGCCGTAACCGTTCCTGCGATCACGGGATATCTCGGAATCATGCCGGGGCACGCGCCATTGCTGGCCGAACTTGGAATCGGGGAGATCGGCTACAAAATCGGCGATAATACGCATTTCCTTTTCTGCTCGTGGGGTTTTGTGGAAGTCTTGCCGGAACGCGTGATTATCCTTGCACAGATTGCAGAATCGTCCTCCGAAATTGACATCAACAGGGCGGAGCAGGCAAAAAGCCGCGCGGAAAGGATTCTGAGCTCAAAGGATCCCAATCTGGACTACACCAGGGCACAACTTTCCCTGATGCGCGCGATCACCCGCCTTAATGCTGCCAGAAAATATCAGCCCAAGATATCCAAATCCTGACACCAGCCTTCGACCCTTCGAAATTCTCTACCATCATCGTTTGCGGATTGGATTCTTGTCAAACACTTGCCGGTTCGGAGTTATGGATGAATGACGTCGAACCACTCGACCTATTTTTCGAGTTCCAGCTGGGCCCTTTTGTATACTTTGTCGATGCCGATCGTAGTGTTGTTATGAAGCCCTTTGTACAGTTTCTCGAGCTGTTCTTTGGCTTGAGGAGCGAGATCTCCACCAAGAACGTTTGCCTTTGCGAAGGCATCGATTGCCTCTTCAATCTGATCCATTTTCCAGTAGCAGTACCCCAGGTAGTAATAGGCACCGGAGAATTTTTCTACGTTCAACGCATTCTGGAATTCCTTTATGGCGGTCTGGTAGTTCTGCCTGTTCTGGTAATAATTGATGCCTCGGGTGTAGTAGCAGGCGCGGCGCACGCTCCGCAATTGCTTGTTCCAGTCAGCGGTGGAAACGCTATCGGGTTTCTTTGCTTCTGCTATAGAAGCAAGCGCCTTTTGGGCGTAATCGGCAGCCTTGCCATAATCGTTGGCTTTAAGGTATTTGTCTACAAACAGCATCCGTAGCTGGAATTCCCCATTATATTCAGGGTAGGAGAAAAGCTTCTCAGTCCACTCCAGATATTTGGCCTGATCCTTGAGCTTGTTGTATGCTTCTGATATGCCGTAAGCAAGACCTGCATCGGGGGTCTTTTCATAGATTTTCAAAGCATAATCCAAAAATTTCTGGTTATTGCCCAGCTTTTGGGCTGCCGTGGCGATATAACCCATTGCCTGCTGATTGTCCGGGTGTGTTTTCAGCCATTTTTCGGCCACCGGCTCGAGCTTATCCCATTTTTCAGTATTGTAATATTCATACATCAATTGCTCGTAAGCCGTGGTGATGTACGACATCAGCTTTGACTCCGGATACTTGGCCAAAAACGCGTTGAGCATTTCCACTCGTTTGTCCAAGTCCGGTTCCTGAGTCGACTTCTCGTAAGCTTCATATTCCTCTTCAGTGTAGCTCGATTCTTCTTCCCCTTGCGCCGTCTCCGCCGCGGGACTGGTGGCCTGTTTCGCACTACTCTGGGCAAAACCCGCGGTCGGCAAAAGAAAGACCATGCACGCCAGGCTTATTACGAAGGTTGCTGTTAGGATGCGCTTCATAGTTACCTCTTTCCCCCAATCAAAATTAGCCAATTCGCGGCATTGTAAAGGATTGCCAAATTTTAAATCAACTACTTAATTCCTTTTCAAGCTTTACTTTCCAACATTGATGATGCCCGAATCCGCAATAAGTTTCGCTGAAGTGCTACAGTCTGCGCTCTACGCAGACTTTTTTCCCTGGAACACGGGAAATCAATCCATAAATCTGGTTCAGGCATTTCAAGCACGGACGCCATTCTACTCTCTTTTTGGCCAAAAGAATCGCCTTCATTCGCAAAGATGATGCAAAACACCTTCTGATTTTGTTCGATGTTACAACAAGGAACTATCGTTGTCATGAATATGCTATTATTCCACGGTTTTACGAGATAAGTTGTTGGGCGTCATGCTCTGTTACTGATTGATTGAGATATTGGTTTAGGAATATGGAGCCACCAAAGGATAAAACTCGACCTGCAGAATCCAATCGCGAGCCGGAAATGCCTGGTCCCTCTTCCTCGTTGGATTTCATTCGCGCCATAATAACGGAAGATTTGAAGTCGAATAAAAACAACGGGCGTGTGGCCACGCGTTTTCCTCCGGAACCCAACGGATATTTGCATATCGGCCATGCCAAATCCATTTGCCTGAACTTCGGCATCGCCGCTCAATATGGCGGACACTGCAACCTTCGGTTCGATGACACCAATCCCGTCAAGGAGGATGTGGAGTATGTCGAATCGATCATGGAAGATGTGCATTGGTTAGGCTTTGATTATGGAGACCGTCTCTATTACGCCTCGGATTATTTCGAAAAACTTTATGAATTTGCCATCCAGCTGATCCAACGCGGCAAAGCCTATGTGGATCATCTCAGCGCCGATGAAATTCGCGAATATCGCGGGACTCTGACAACGCCCGGGAAAGAGAGCCCGTATCGCAATCGCCCGGTGGCTGAGAATATTGACTTGTTCCAACGCATGCGGGCTGGTGAATTTGAGGATGGGACATGTGTGCTTCGGGCAAAGATCGATATGGCTTCCCCAAACTTGAACATGCGAGACCCTACTCTTTATCGCATTCGCCGGGCAACGCATCACCGGACAGGAGACAAATGGTGCATATACCCGATGTACGATTTCGCCCACGCCCTCTCAGATTCCATCGAAGGAATTACCCATTCCATCTGCACGCTGGAATTTGAAGACCACCGCCCTCTTTATGACTGGCCCCTCGATACCCTGGAGGTTGCGTCCCATCCGCAGCAAATTGAATTTGCACGGCTGAACCTGAACTATACGGTCATGAGCAAGAGAAAATTGCTGCAGCTCGTAGAAGAAAAGCTTGTCCACGGATGGGATGATCCGCGCATGCCGACCATTTGCGGTCTCCGCCGGAGGGGATATACGCCTGAATCCGTGCGCAACTTTTGCGAACGCATCGGAGTCGCAAAGCGCGACAATGTTGTCGATGTGGCTTTGCTGGAACATTCCATTCGTGAAGACCTGAACCTGCGGGCACCGCGAGCAATGTGCGTTCTGCGTCCGCTGCCGCTAATCATTGACAACTATCCCGAGGGTCGGTCTGAGGAACTGGACGCTATTAACAATCCTGAAGATCCTGCGGCCGGCACGCGCAAGGTTCCGTTTGCGCGCCGGCTTTATATCGAACGCGACGACTTCATGGAGAATCCGCCCAATAAATTCTACCGGCTGGCGCCCGGCCGAACGGTCCGCCTGAGATATGCCTACATGATCACGTGTACCGATGTGATAAAGGATGATAAGACCGGTGAAATAACCGAAATTCATTGCGTGTATGATCCGGCATCGCTCAGCGGATCGCCGTCGCCAGGTCAAAAGGCCAAGGCTACCCTGCATTGGGTTTCGGCCGATCATTCCCTGGATGCGGAAGTGCGCATTTATGATCGCCTTTTCATCGCGGAGAATCCAAGCGATGGCGAGTTCAGGTCCTTCCTGAATCCCAACTCACTGGAGGTTTTAAAAGGCTGCAAGTTGGAGCCGGCTCTCCGGGGAGTGGTGGCAGGTGTGAAGTATCAGTTTGAGAGGCTAGGCTATTTTTGCGTGGATCCTGACAGTTCGCCGGGAATGCCGGTTTTCAATCGGACAGTGTCACTGCGAGATGCGTGGGCTAAAATCCGGAAGTCGTCAGGCTGAAATGGTTTTTGAGCAAACAGGTGCAGGGGGATATTTCAAATCTCGATTGCGGGTAGCGCTTGAATCTGCTTCATCCTTTGCCTACAATACGGCAGAAGTGCTGGGAGATCGTCTAATGGTAAGACGGGTGGCTCTGGACCATCTGATCGGGGTTCGAATCCCTGTCTCCCAGCCATACCGCATGCGTTGTTGAATTGTCCGCGAGTGTTCCGATTAATCCCTAAATAGAAAGAAACTCCATGATTGACAATAAACGTTCATTTCCCGCCCTTTTCGCCGTTCTTTCAGGCTTCATTATTCTTGGCATTGGTGCGCTGAGTTTTATGCGCGTTGGTGGAATGCCCGTCATCAAGATCGAGCCCGCAATGCAGGCGATCGGCAGACGCACCCCTGTCAAGATAGACGTCTCCGAGCCAAAGCGAGGTTTGACTCGTGTGAAGGTTGAATTGGACTTTGACGGAAAATCCCAAACTCTTGCTGATAAAAGTTATGAGCATCGGTCTGCTTTTGCATTCTGGGGACCGCGCACGGACCACGATACTGTGTCAGTGGAGGTGGGAAAGGAAAGTGTTCCGGATCTAAAAGGTGAGAATGCGGTCATCCGGGTGATCGTGGAACGCGGCGGCACATGGCTTCGCCACCCCGACCCTGCCGCACTTGCCCTGACTTTGCCGGTGCGGCTGACACCGCCCTCTCTCCAGATCGTTTCCGCGCAGACTTATGTGGCCCAGGGAGGATGCGAGGCGGTTGTGTACCGTGTGGGTGAGTCATCTGTCCGAGATGGCGTTCGCTCTGGAACATGGTATTTCCCCGGATATGCCCTGCCGGGAGGGGGAAAGCAGGATCGATTTGCCTTTTTCGCCGTTCCCTATGATCAGGCGCAGGCTAATGTACGATTGGAGGCGGAAGATGCTGCCGGGAATCGTGCCGAATCTACTTTCGTCGCTCAGTTCTTTCCGAAACAGTTCAAGTCCGATACGGTTAAGATCAGCGATGAGTTCATGAACAAGGTTGTTCCGGAAATTCTTTCACAATCGCCTGAGATTCAAGACAGCGGAGAGCTGGTCAAGAATTATCTGACTATTAACGGCGAACTCCGCCGGAAACAAAATGAGGAATTGAAAGCGCTCGCACAAAAGTCGCGCGGCGAGTTTTTGTGGAAGCAAACGTTTCTGAGGATGCCTAACAGTAAAGCAATGGCTGCTTTCGCAGACCGGCGCTCCTACGAATATGGCGACAAAATCATCGATCATCAAGATCACCTGGGACAGGACCTGGCAGTGACACAACAGACCCCGATTCCTGCAGCCAATGATGGAGTAGTGGTGCTTGCCAAGTACTTTGGAATATATGGCAACGCAGTCATCATCGATCACGGCTATGGTCTCATGAGCCTTTATGGGCATATGTCCTCCATCGCGGCCAAGGAGGGGGAGAAGGTTGCCCGGGGGGGAATCATCGGGCGAACCGGGCAAACAGGTTTAGCGGCAGGTGATCATCTGCATTTCGCCATTCTGTTGCAGGGATTGCCGGTCAATCCTGTCGAATGGTGGGATGAGCACTGGATCAAGGATCGCATCCGCAAGAAGGTTTTGCCTTTACAATAATCCAATTGAATCCAGGGCGCGGCGATAGTCATGAAGGAGATCGCGCCAGTCTTCCACTCCCACGGATAGGCGAACAAGCGACTCCGTTACGCCCGCCGCTAACTGTTCTTCAGAAGTCATCTCCGAATGCGTTGTGGTCGCCGGATGGCAGGCGAGCGATTCAACTCCGCCGAGGCTTACCGCGTTGCGGGCAATGGTGAGGCTCCGCAAAAAATCAAACGCGGCGCGTTTGCCTCCGCGCAGATCAAATGATATTAAGGAGCCGGGAAACTTGCACTGGGCATCACGAATGCGGATTTGCTCGGGATCATCAAAGAGGGTCGGGTAATAAATTTTGCTGATCCCTGGATGGGAAACGAGATTTTCGGCAATGCGCTGCGCATTTTTGCTCTGGCGATTCATGCGCAGTGTGACTGTCGGGAGTCTTCCATTCAAAAGCCAACATTCATCGGGCTGAAGGATGTTGCCAAGGATCGCGCGCGTGCCGCGCAGCTGAGCAATCACATCGGAATCAACGCCAAGGACTACGCCGCCCAGCATATCGCTTAACCCCGAGAGGAATTTGGTTGCAGAGTAAACCACCAGGTCGGCGCGGTGCGAAAGCGGATGCTGGAAAGCTGGTCCCATAAACGTGTTGTCCACCGCCACCGGCGGCATATTCGGGTGTTTATGCGCAGCCGTTGTCGCTGCGGCAATATCCGTCATCCGTAAAGTAGGATTTGCCGGTGTTTCAATATAAACCAGTCGGAGGTTGGGCGTACTGGCAATCGCGGCCTCAAGACCGGCAGTGTCTCCCGCAGAAACCCGTACGCCTCGTATGCCGAGCGGTTCCAAAATCTGCTTAATCATGTGATAAGTTCCCCCGTAAAGCGGAACGGTGTAAACAAATGAGCTTCCCTGGGGACAAAGAGTCAAAAACATTGTGGAAATCGCCGCCATCCCTGAATTGAACACAGCTGCGGATTGGGCAGCGGGTTCGAGCGGAACGATCTGATCTTCGAGGATTTCGGCATTGGGGTGGCTGAGCCGGGAATAGATCAGATCGACGTTTTCACCCTCAGCCGCATGCGTTCTACCCAGGGCAATTTGGAACGCATGCTCTGCAGATTCGGGACTGGAAAATACATATGTGGAGGATCGGAAAACAGCGGGCCTTGCAGATCCCACAGACAATTGGGGGTCAAAGCCACGCGTGAGGACGGCTGTGGGCGGTCGCACAACATACGATGGCTTTTTCACGTGTTTATGCATGACAGCATCTCCTTTATAACGGCGCAAGGTGCCGCCATCTACAACTATGGTCTGGCCGGTTATAAAACCCGAAAGATCAGAAGCCAGGAAAAGTGCGGCCCTGCCCACTTCCTCGGGACTGCCCCAGCGGCGCAGGGGTGCTTCCTGTGCAAGAGCCCGGCGGCTCTCCTCGTCCAATTGGTCGAATGTAGCGAGAGTCCTGATATTGCCCAAAGCAAAAGCGTTAGCGCGGATGTTGTATTTGCCATACTCACGCGCTATATCCCTCATAAGCCCGAGGATTCCCGCCTTTGCAACGGTATAGGGCGTGCCGCGATATCCTTCCAGCGCGGGCGTCGAAGTGATGTAGATAATGCTTCCGCTCTTGCGTGCAACCATAATCTGCAGGGCTTCAACGGTGCAATATACGGAGCCCATTGTGTCTGTCCTGAACAAATCAAAGTACCAATCCGAGATCTTGCCGGACGGGGTGTCATGAAGCGGTGTTTCCCAGATTTCGCCGCGGAAAGGGAAGCCGGCATTACAGACCAATACATCAAGGCGATCTGAGGACCAACGGTGAAGATATTCAAAAAGCGCATGAACGCTCGCTTGCTGGGATACATCGCAGGCAAAGCCGACTGCCTCAACCGAATACCGGTCTCCAATTTCTTTGGCCGCGGCCTGCGCTTCGAGGGAATTGCGGGAGGTTATGAGCACGTTGCTTCCGTGCTCGGCCAAGGCGTCGCCTATAGCACGTCCTATCCCTCGGCTGCTTCCGGTGACGAGAGAATATTTGCCGCTCAGAATGTGTTCGAGAGACATAATTTTTCACCTATTAGAAAATCTTTGGCGGATCGTCGAATTCTCTACAAGAATAGATTCTATCAAGGCCGCAATGGAGATCAAAATTCTACAGGCTAAGCCCGGAAGTGTTTTTTGCATTAATGGATGCCGCCCATCATCCTGTGCATTGCCGGAGTTATCATCGCCAGGATTACTCCGGCTGCAATGGCAGTGAGGGCAACGGATCCAAATAGGGTGACAAGAGCTCTTTCCGCATTGGGATCAAAGAAGCCTGCAACCCAGCCTCCCGCAAAATTGCCGAGGGAGAGCGAGAGAAACCAGACTCCCATCATCGATCCAACCATGCGTGGGGGCGCAAGCTTGGTTACAGTGCTCAAACCGACGGGGCTAAGAGACAGCTCACCGAAAGTATGCAGCAGGTAAACGCATATAAGCCAGAATGGACTGACTTTGCCGGGACTCATGGATGCAGCGGCGAGCACGACAAAACCAAGGCCGACAAAAAACAGCCCGTAAGAGAACTTTGCCGGGCTGGATGGCTGTTTCCGGCCCATGCGCAGCCAGAGCCACGAAAAAACCGGCGCAAAGATTATGATGAATATCGAATTTACGGATTGATACCAGCTTGAAGGATACTCATAGCCGAAGAAATGGTTGGCTGTCTTTTTGTCCGCAAAGAGATTCATACTGGAGCCTGCCTGTTCAAAAGCCATCCAGAATATCGCCGAGAAACAAAACAGCACGCCGATGACCGCAAGCCTCTTCCGCTCTTCGGCCGTCAGCGGCTGCTTCAGGGATGAAGCCGCTTCTTTTGACAAACCCCTTGCAGGTTTCTTGCCAACGTGGGCAAGGCGCTTGCCGTTGAGTACGTACTGGCACAAACCGAGGGTCATGCCTATGCCGGCTGCAGCGAAGCCAAGATGCCAATTAATTTTTTGTCCCAAATAGCCGCAGATCAGGGGGCTGATCATTGCCCCTATGTTGATTCCCATATAAAAGATGGAAAAGCCGCTATCCCTGCGCGGATCCGTCTTGCTGTAAAGCCCGCCGACCATGGAGCTGACGTTCGGTTTGAGCAGGCCGCAGCCCAAGGCAATCACGGCCATTCCTGGGAAAAATAGATTTGAATAGCCAAAAGCCATCGCGAAGTTACCGATGGCGATGAATATCCCGCCGATCAGAACGGCCAGGCGAGCTCCCAGGTAACGATCGGCCAACCACCCTCCCGGAAGTGCAGTGAAGTAAACGGATGCCGTGTAGGCTCCGTAGATGGCTGCGGCGCGCGAGGTGGCAAGCCCCATGCCGCCTGCGCTTTCGGGTGCAACCATGTAAAGCACAAGGATAGCCCTGGCTCCGTAATAGCTGAATCGCTCCCAGATTTCTGTAAAAAACAGAGTGGTCAGGCCCCGCGGGTGACCTCCAATGCCGGACGTGTCTTTAGAGGAGTCGATTTCCAATGCCGGGCCGGAATCTGAATTGGTCATATCATCCTTTATGTCTTGGCAGGCCCATAGCCTCCAACCTTCGGAGAAGCCGGGGTAGAGTATCGCGCAAGCTGTCGGGATTCTGCGCAAAACTGAGCACCAGGTGGTTCGGGTTCATGTCGTAGAAATAGCCCGGGTGGACCAGAAGATGATCCTCCCGCAAAACTGTTTCGGCCACTTGTTCCTCGTCAAGATCCTTGAGCTGAAGAGTCACATAAAAGCCCCCGTCCGGCTTGGTCCATCGGCAGGCACCGGAGCGGGAGAAGAGGCCCTCGGCAAGTTGCCAGCGCAAGCGGATCTGTTCGCTGTAGGATCTCAGGAACCCCTCCCCCTCCCGCATCAAGTCGGGAACGGCCGCTTGAATGATTTCATTTACCGGTAAATACGTGTCCGATATCAGCTCGGCGGCCTTCAGAGCCTGGTTGACGCGGTCAGCCTTTCCGGAGATTGCCATCCAGCCCAGCTTCATTCCCGGGAGCGCGAACATCTTGGAAAAGCCGTTAAGCGTAAAAACCAGGGGCGCTGCCGTGTTGCATGGGCGAGGCAGCGTTCGGGCCTCCAGCAGGAACTCGCTGAACACTTCGTCGCTTATGATTGCGAGATCATGCCGTTCGGCTACATCTGCCAATGCGGATATTTCATCTGCGCCGGCGACATGCCCTGTGGGATTGTGCGGAGAAATCAGGATGAGCGCTCGGGTTTTTGTGGAGATGCATGCCTCCAGCTCCTCCATGTCGATAGCCCATTTACGAGACTCATCCAGGGCGTAAGGAACCATGCGCACGCCACTCAGAAGAGCGATATATTCGAAAAGGGGATAAGAGGGGCGCGGGCAGAGAATTTCCTCTCCTTCGTTTGCCAGCAGCTTAAAACAGTACCAGTAGGAAATGCTGCTCCCCGGCGTGAGTAGAAAATTATCCGGCGGGATGACTGATCCCTGTTTTTGGTAGTAGCTGGAGATGGCGATACGCGCAGCCTTCTGACCCAAAGGATCCGGACGATATATCGCACTTGTACGGGAGCTGTTAAGCAGGATAGGATCGAGAACCTCCTGCGGAAAGGAAATTCCCTGTTCATTGACGTTTCCGGAAATCAGGTCCTGAATGACATGCCCCCGGGACCTGATCTCATCACGAATTTTATAGAGAGCGTTGGTCTCGCCCGGGAGACGTTTTGCAATGCTTGAAAACATAGGCCGATTTGAGGTGAAGGCAATCCACCGGACATACATCCGCGCACGCCGTATCTTTGACGTTGATGCAAGGCACAGCGGTAATGTATGCCATATTCCTTCCTAGAGTAATCCTTTGCCGCCAGGCAATCAGAACACCAATTCTGCCAGTGAGTGGAAGTATTGCCGAATCTAATAATCCTGTCTAGAGAATTTAGCGGATCGAAAGATCAACCATAAAACCGAGAATATTTCAAGGCTCTTAAAACAAAAATAATTAATATGAATTAACTGTGGGCTGTCTCCCTGCCATTTTGGTATAAGTATCGTCGCGGTTTGGCCGGTTCATGAGCGTTGCTGGAGTGTCAATGGACAGTCAGCTAATTGTCGTAATCTTCGTAATTGTTGTTGCGTTGGCCTTTGATTTTCTCAATGGCTTTCATGACGCGGCCAATTCTATTGCCACTGTCGTTTCAACCCACGTTCTCTCGCCGCGCGCCGCCGTGTTGCTTGCCGCCGTATGCAACTTCCTCGCTGCCTTTTTTCTGGAAACGCGCGTGGCGGCTACAATCGGAAATGATATCGTCCATCAGCAATTCCTCGATCCGTATATGGTGATGTGTGGCTTGCTGGGAGCCATTATTTGGGACCTGATAACCTGGTGGCTTGCTATTCCCACTAGCTCATCGCATGCTCTGGTAGGAGGATTTTCCGGCGCGGCAATTGCCAAAGCGGGCTGGGTTGCCATCAAACCCGAGGGTTTCATTAAAATTTTGCCCTATATCGTGATTGCGCCGATTGTTGGTTTCGTCCTGGGCAGGCTGATGATGCACCTGATGAATTGGATTTTCGCCAAGTCTGCGCCACGCAAGGTAGATCATATTTTTCGTCGGGGCCAGTTGATTTCAGCATCGATCTTCAGCTTCAGTCATGGCATGAACGACGCCCAAAAAACAATGGGAATCATATTGGCGCTTCTCATCTCGGCGAATCTAACCCCATACAATGTGGGCGGCAAGTCTCATGTGCCCCTCTGGGTGATTCTTTCCTGCCATACGGCCATTGCCTTAGGAACCTATTTCGGGGGCTGGCGGATAGTGAAGACTCTGGGCATGCGACTGACAAAACTCCAACCCGTCGCAGGTTTTTGTGCTGAGACTGGCGGCGGAGTCACTATTGTGTTTCTCTCGCTATTTGGAATCCCTCTCAGCACCACGCATACTATTACTGGGGCGATTGTCGGCGCTGGTTCCATTCGACGGTGGTCGGCCGTGCGCTGGAGAATCACGAGCAACATCGTCTGGGCATGGATACTAACCATTCCCTGCGCCGCCCTTTTTGGTGCCCTGTTCGAATTTGTCATCCTTCTTTTTGTCCGCCAATAAGGTGAAGTCACACATGTCCTTGATGGGCTTCGCTGTCCATTGACCGGTACAGGGATTCAGGCGACTGTTCCCCTCTTCTTAAACTGCTGAAAAACCAAAGTTCTTTCAGCGGTTACCGTTTCAATTACCCTTCCTCTCCTTTACATTTTCCACCTAGCGCTCATATAGCCTCCCTCATGCTATGAGGAAAGCCGCTGCCCGTTTGTATCCATTGCGACGAGTCTTACTTTGAATTCGCGGACAAAATAGCTCATGAGCGGGTCGCTCAGAATCCGCTCGCGCATCTCCTCTGCTTCATCCAAGGTTCTTCCCATCACTACCCAGTTGAGCAATCCAAGATGCTTTACTCCGTAGAAAAAGCCCGCACTCTTGTACGGCCCGAATGTTCTGAAGTAGTCCCGCAAATTCATGCTGCCGATGGCAAATACCTGCCCTGCGGAATATTTCTCATTCCCAAAGTAATTCTTCACCGCTGTTGCTCGGGACTGCGAAATCGACGAGTGGTGGAAAAGCCCCAGCACCGGCTTCTGCTTGCTTATGCGCGCTACCATGTCAGGCTGCCCGTCCTTTCTTACACGCTGGTACACTTTGTCAAGGAACGTGTCCAGGTGCGTGTTGCCGTCGACCCTGAAATAGTCGCTTGTCTGGTAATTCTGCACGCCTGCCGTAATCCTTATTCTCAGGTTCGCAAACGTCGGGTCCGCATCAAGGGCCTGCCTCAGCACTTTCTTCTGTTCATACGGGTGCGTGCACAAATTCACAATGCTTTTCACCCAGTTGCCGGCAATCGTGCCGTTGTGTCCGTATGCCCTTTTCATAAGGGTTTCAATGTCCTCTTCTGTTTCTATCCTGATTTGCGTGCGCTTGCCTTTCAATCCGTATTCAAGCATCGCCTTATTCGCAAGAAGCATTTCCTCCATTTCCATTGCAACATCCTGCGCGTGCATCATGCCGCAGTTGAAAGCGGAATCCTCGATCTTTATGTCGTGGTAAGTCTTTCGGGAGTGGTTGCATCCTTCTTTGAGCACGCCGTTTCCGTGCGCAGTTACATGTATGAATATTTCAATCGACAGGCTCTGCCTGTAATATTTGTAGTATTCCTGCATTTTCTCCTGAATGTGCGCCTTCAATTCCGCGATGATTTCCGGCGTCATGAAAGTGCCGGCAACAGACATCCTCTGGAAGTCGATAAATGTGCTGTTCACGGCTTCCTGTGCCTTCTGTGCGTTCAACGCGTCGTTAAAGGCGGCAGAAATATCTCTTGCATCGGCGCAGCCGATGACTATGTGCAGCTCAATCCTTTTGACCGGAGTTTCCATTTTTCTCACCCTAGACGAATAGGTTTTCGGCTGGAACAAACCCGCTAACAGTAGTCTGCTTTTTTCTGGCGGGATGAGAATAGCATTGGTCGGGATGGAAATCAGCGCGAATTTTCCCGCGGGGCAGGTAAGGAAGAGAAATCTCCAGTGCGCAGGAATTGCGATATGCAAAGTGCTGACACCCAATGACTTTGATCTTTGCTGCTGATATTTGACAGTGGATATGTGAATGGGTTACATTGACCGGCCGAGGGCTTGGCCAATACTTAGTTTCGTAATGATTATAATTGCTGCAGAATTTCTTGGATATATTTGATAATGAAAAGGGCTGTATTTATATACTCATCCGAGCTTGAGAAATATCATTATCCACCGGAGCATCCGTTTAATACCGACCGTGCGAAAAAGCTTCGGGCGTTGCTTCACTCTATGGGAATGTTTGACGGTCCCGGTCGAAGTGAAGCTGCTCCAGTAGTCGCGCAGAGGGGGGTGCTGGAAAAATTTCACTCGGCCCGTTATCTGGACGCGCTGCAAACGGCTGCCACAGGCAAATGGGACCTCGAGGCGCTGGAGATGGGGATCGGCACCTCAGATTGCCCTGTCTTTAAGGGGCTATACGAATATTCCAGCCTGGCGACTGGTGCGACCGTGGTCGGCGCGGAGTTGATCCTTTCGGATAAAACCGATATCGCGTTTAATCCTTCGGGCGGATGCCACCACGCAGGCCCGGAGAAGGCATCCGGTTTTTGCTATATTAATGACGTGGCTTTGGCCTGTGCCATACTGGCTGAAAAAGGCAGAAAGGTCTTATATCTTGATGTGGATGTGCATCATGGAGATGGCGTAGCTTACGGATTCTACGACCGTCCGGATGTAATGACCATTTCAATACATCAGAATCCACGAACGCTTTTTCCCGGCACGGGCTTCGAGGAAGAAATCGGCACAGGTGCGGGAAAAGGTTACTGTGTAAATATCCCCGTCCCGGTAGGTACATACGACCAGGCCTATATGAAGGCGTTCGAGGCTCTCGTTCTGCCTCTGGCGGGCGCATTTAATCCTGATGTTATTGTATTTGAGCTGGGGGCCGACGGCCTGGCAGCAGACCCTTTGGCCAATCTGCGACTGACAAACAATGTCTATGCCGACATCATCAATCATCTTTTGGAGCTTGGCAGACCAATCCTGGCTACCGGCGGGGGCGGCTATAATGTCGAAAACACCGTCCGCGCCTGGGCGCTTGCATGGAGTGTATTCTGCGGCGATGATAAAAATGACGCCGCGATTCACGCTCTGGGCGGTGTTATGCTGGAAAGTACGGAATGGATGGGAGGATTGCGAGACAGGCAAATCCCCATAACCGATTCTCAGCGCAGTGCCGTTCTGCATGCGTTGGATGCAACCATAGATAAAATCAAAAAGCAGGTCTTCACAATTCACGGCCTCTGAAATGGGGCGCCGCAACGGCCCAACGATTTATCACTTTTTACTCAGCAATAATCGTCTCTTTCAAAAAAAAGGCCGGATGCACATTTTCGTGCGCATCCGGCTCGGTATAATACTGGACGGAGTTTTACAGGCCTCTGCCTTTTACCAACACCTCAACTACGTGCGGGTCGGCCAGCGTAGTAATATCTCCCAGGTTGCTCGTATCCTTTTCGGCGATCTTGCGCAAGATGCGGCGCATAATCTTGCCCGAGCGTGTTTTGGGTAGAGCCGGTGCAAACTGGATGGCGTCGGGAGCTGCAATTGGGCCGATTTCCTTGCGGACATGCATAATAAGCTCTTTCTTGAGCTCCTCACTTTCTTCAATGTGCTCCTTGAGCGTTACAAAGGCATACAATGCTTGGCCTTTGACTTCGTGCGGCATCGGCGTAACGGCCGCCTCAGCAACCTTCGGGTGGCTGACAAGGGCGCTTTCGACCTCGGCAGTGCCGATACGATGGCCTGACACATTGACGACATCGTCGATTCTTCCCATCAGCCAGTAATCGCCGTCCTGGTCAACACGGCAGCCATCGCCTGTAAAGTAGATGTCGTTATACATAGTGAAGTATGTATCGATGAATCTATCGTGGTCGCCCCACATAGTTCGCATCATCCCCGGCCAGGGCTTGCGGATACAGAGCTTTCCGCCTTCATTTAGGTCGCACTGGCTACCGTCATCGCGCAGGACCACCGGGTCTGTGCCGAAGAATGGCCTGCTTGCACTGCCGGGTTTTAGTATATGGGCGCCGGGCAGCGGTGTAATCAAAATGCCGCCTGTCTCCGTCTGCCACCATGTATCGACTATGGGACAGCAGCTGTGACCGATCTTTTCGTAATACCATATCCATGCTTCGGGGTTGATTGGCTCGCCGACCGAACCGAGAACTCTCAGTGTATCCATCTTGAATTTGGCCGGCCATTCCTCACCCAAACGCATCAAGGACCGAATGGCGGTAGGTGCGGTATACATGACCGTTACTTTGAACTTGTCGACGATATGCCAGAATCGCCCGGCGTCCGGGTAAGTCGGAACTCCCTCGAACATCAAAGATGTAGCCCCGTTTGCGAGCGGGCCATAGACGATATAGCTGTGCCCCGTAACCCAGCCGATGTCCGCGGTGCACCAGAAAATATCCTCATCGTGGACATCGAAAATGTATTTATGGCTGAGAGAAACGTGCAGGAGATACCCTGCGGTAGTGTGGACAACTCCCTTTGGCTTGCCTGTCGAGCCGGATGTGTAAAGGATGAACAGCGGATCCTCGGCATTCACAGGCTCAGCTTTGCAGTCATCTGACGCGTTGGCCATCTCGTCGTGATACCACACATCCCGGCCCTGTTTCATGTGGCAGGGTTCGCTGCTGGTTTTGACGACTATGACCTCTTTCACTGAAGGCGTCTTCTCCAGCGCTTCATCGGCTATGTCCTTAAGTTTGATATGCTTACCAGAACGAGGAGAAATATTGGCAGTTACGAGGAGCTTGCATTGCGAATCGACGATGCGGTCAACCAGCGCATCAGGACTAAAGCCGCCGAATATGATTGAGTGAATCGCTCCAATGCGGGTACAGGCGAGCATTGCTATTGGAAGTTCAGGCACCATCGGCATATATATGGCGATGCGGTCTCCTTTTTTGAGGCCCTTGGATTTCAGTACGTTCGCGAATTTGCACACCTCCTTATGGAGCTCTTCATAAGTATATTTCCTGACTGCATTTTCATCTTCGCCCTGATAGATAAGAGCGACTTTCTTTGCGGTTGGCGTGCCGAGATGACGGTCGAGACAGTTGTAGGATATATTAAGCTGTCCATCAGCGAACCAGGTATGTTCGATTTTACGGTTCTTGGTGTCCCACGTATATTTAAGAGCCACAGAAGGTTTTTTAAACCAGTGCAGGGTATTCGCCTGCTCAAGCCAGAATTTATCAGGCTGCTCAATAGATTCATCCCACATCTTTTTATACTGCTCAAAATTGCCTACATAAGCTTTTTTCCTTATCGCTTCGGACGGCGGAAAAGTGCGGTTTTCACTCATAAGGGAATCAATGCCTTTTTTTTGCTCCATAATCTTATCCTTAGTAAATTGTTCAATAGGTTGTTTGGGTCAGGTTCTTAGTTTTACCCTCCACCGGGTATTTTTTTTCATTTTCAAAACCATACAATCCCTCCCGCCTTGGCACCATACTCTGCCCAGACTGGAGTTGCTTTTAATTCAGAAGGCTTATGACAGTCAAGCCCAAAGAGCTTATCGGCTTAGAATTTACAGGTCAGCACAGGATGTGCTCGCTGTCTCTCGATATCGCCGGGCCCTTTGTATCCGGTACGTCAGTGCTAAAGCTCGATGACTACATCGGCCTGCTGGTTGACCACATGAATCATATCAGACGGGAATCAGGCCATCAATGCTTGAACGTGTACAACCGCGCTTGCGGCGATGGCTTGAAGATTGTAACCGCCCTCCAGGAATGAAACGATCTTCCCGCCGCAGGTCTGGTCGGCTATTTTCACCACCAGTTCGGTCAAACGGGCGAAACCCTCCTCGGTTACGTTCATGCCACCAAGCGGGTCCTGGAAGTGGGAGTCAAATCCGCAGCTTATGAGGATCATTTCCGGCTTGAAAGCCAAGGCTGCGGGCAAAAGAAGTTTCTCATAGCCTTCAATATAGTCCGCGTTGCCTGCACCCCCCTTCATCGGCAGGTTCAGGATTGTCCCCTTGGCCTCGCCCATGCCGTCTTCCATGGTCGAACCGCTGCCCGGATAGAAGGGATAGTGGTGGCTGCTGAAATACATCACGTCCGCATCTTCATAAAAGATTTCCTGGGTGCCGTTTCCGTGGTGAACGTCCCA
>Ga0208980_10000979_pt1 | contig 17026 bp, 14 predicted proteins | sample WetSurMetagenome_3_FD_187993 | JGI IMG/M metagenome (GOLD analysis project Ga0208980, IMG submission 187993) | Wetland microbial communities from Twitchell Island in the Sacramento Delta, sample from surface sediment Aug2011 Site A1 Bulk (version 2) | ecosystem: Environmental > Aquatic > Marine... | reverse complement strand
CCCCCTGCCATAATCAGACCTGTATCGGGTCTGTTAAAGAGCTGGAAAAGCATTCCGGTCGAACCCTGACGGACCTCGACCTGCATCGGCCGTTTGTGGATGATGTACATCTTCGCTGTGAAAAGTGCGGCGGGACAATGAACCGCGTCCCTGAGTTGATCGACGTGTGGTTTGATTCAGGTTCCATGCCCATGGCGCAGTGGCATTTCCCGTTTGAGAACCAGGCGGAGTTTGAAACCTACTTCCCTGCGGATTATATCTGTGAAGCGGTGGACCAAACCCGTGGGTGGTTCTATTCCCTTCATGCCATAAGCTCCCTGCTCTTTAATGAAGTCAGTTTTAAAAACGTCATCTGCTTGGGACTGATTCTGGATGAGAACGGGCAAAAAATGTCCAAGCATAAGGGCAATGTTGTCGATCCCTGGCCGGTGATCAACCAGAACGGCGCGGATGCGATGCGCTGGTATCTTTATACAGCCTCACCTCCGGGGCAGGAACGACGCTTTTCCAGCAATCTGGTAGGCGAAGTGGTCCGTAATTTCACGCTAACCCTGTGGAACACGTATTCCTTCTTTGTTACTTATGCCAATCTGGATAGTTGGAAACCGGATTCATCCAAAGAACCTACTTACAGTGAACTGGATCAATGGCTGCGTTCGGAATTACACGCGCTTGTCAGAGATGTAACTGAGTCGTATGAGAGTTATGATGTCCTGTCAGCCACCCGGCCGGTGGAGGCCTTTGTGGATATTCTCTCGAACTGGTACCTGCGGCGCTCCCGCAGACGGTTCTGGAAGAGCGAATCGGACGAGGACAAAAATGCCGCCTATGCCACGCTTTATGAAGCGCTTGTTACGATCGCCAAGCTGCTGGCTCCGGCCATGCCTTTCCTTTCCGAAGAAATGTACCAGAACCTGGTTCTGAAAACAGAAGCGGACGCGCCGATCTCGGTCCATCTCGCCCGGTGGCCGGAATTCGATGCCGACCTCATCGATGAGAAATTAAACCATGAGATGGACACAGTAATGCGCCTTGCCTCGCTTGGACATGCCGCGCGCAATAAAGCCAATCGCAAGGTACGCCAACCGCTGGTTGAGGCAGCTTTCAGCGCCGGGAGCAAAGAGGAACTGGCTGCTGTGGATAATTTTGCGGAGCTGCTTGAAGACGAACTTAATGTTAAAAAGGTACGCGCGCTCAGCAGCGCAACAGAAGCGGTTTCCTATTCACTCAATCCTTACCCCAAGCAGTTGGGTCAGAAATATGGTGGACGCTACCCTGCCATCCGCCAGGCATTGCTCGCGCTGGATCCGGTGGAGACCGGGAAGAACCTGCTAGGTGGAGAACCGGTTCGGGTAATCGTCGAGGGAGCAACATTGGAGATCCTTCCGGAGGAAGTTGAAGTGCGGGTGAGCGCAAGAGAAGGCTTGGCCGTAGCTGCGGAAGGAGCGTGGCTGGCAGCCCTGGTTACCGACCTTACCCCCGAGCTGATCCAGGAAGGACTGGCACGGGAATTTGTGCGCAGGGTCCAGGACTTACGCAAATCTGCGGATTTCGACATCGCTGACCGGATCGATGTGTTCTACCAGGCTTCTGAATCGTTACAGCGAGCCATCCAATCGAACCGGGAGTTCATCATGGGTGAAGTTCTGGCGAAAAGCCTGGTTAGCGCTGAGCTGCCGGTAGGCTGCCCAAAGTCAGAAGATGACTTCGATGGCGAACATGTCCTGCTTGGGATCAAGCGGAATTAAAGCCGGGTTATTTAGTTGTGAAGAAATAATAAGGAAATGATTTGATAATGAAGGTTAGAAATAGTTTCTGGCTGCTCTTCGGAATTGCGATCACAATAGTCGTTTTGGATCAGGTTTCCAAAGCGATCCTCCTGGCAAATGTCCCCAGCGGCGGAGCCTGGATGCCGCTTACCTGGCTGGCTCCGTATGCCCGGTTCGTCAACTGGTATAACAGCGGCGTGGCCTTCGGTCTATTCCAGGGGGGCGGGATGCTTTTTGCCATTCTGGCGCTGATTGTCTCCGGTGGGATCATCTATTATTACCCGCGCATCCCGCATGAGGAAAAACTGATGCAGGTCGCCTTCGGATTCATGCTGGGCGGGGCGGTGGGGAACTTGATCGACCGGTTTCGATATGGCGGCAATGTGATCGATTTTATTTCGGTGGGTAATTTTCCAGTGTTCAATGTGGCGGATTCCGCGGTGACCATTGGTGTTGGCCTGATGCTGTTGGCAACATTCCTGGAGAGCCGGAAAAAACCCGTTGGGTCAGACTCCACTGATCCAGCCAGCGACAAGGTTTCGTGAATATAAAGGTCCTGGAAGCGGTTGTTCCCGGAGAAGCGCCTGCCAGGCTGGATGTTTTTTTGGCAGGTCAATTTCCGGAATTTTCACGTTCCAGAATTCAGCAGCTCATTCATGCGGGCCTGGTAAGCGTGGAAGGTCAACCGGCCGAAAAAAGCGGGCAGACCGTCCTCGCAGGGCAACAAATACGCATGGAAATCCCCCCCCCGGTAATGTCTGCATTAATGGGTGAAAAAATCGAACTTCAGGTCATCTTTGAGGATGAAAACGTCCTGGTGATTGATAAACCCGCCGGGATGGTGGTGCATCCTTCCTATGGGCATGGGTCGGGCACCCTGGTGAACGCGGTTCTGGGAAGGGAGGGGGAGCTTCCGCAGATCAATGGCGAGTTCCGCCCTGGAATTGTGCACCGGCTGGATAAGGAAACCTCCGGGTTGATCCTGATCGCGAAAAATGATCGAAGCCTGCAATTCCTGCAGGACCAATTCAAGAGCCGGCAGGTTGAGAAAATCTACCAAACCCTGGTGGATGGCTGCCCGCCGACACCGTTGGGCAGGGTGGAAGCGCATATTGGCCGGGACCCAAAAAACCGAAAAAAGATGGCTGTAACCGATCCGGCATCCGGGCGGGAAGCGATCACTGAATATCGAACACTGGAATCTTTCAAACGACACACCTATTTGGAAATCCACCCGCTGACCGGACGAACCCACCAGATCCGCGTGCACATGAAGTTCCTTGGTTGCCCGGTAACGGGGGACACAGTTTATGGGTACAAAAACCCAACCATCATTCTTCACAGGCACTTTCTGCACGCTGCCAGGTTGAAGATACGTCTTCCCGGTGAGGACGCCCCCCGTGTTTTTTTCACTCCGCTACCCGTGGAATTGCAGCGAACGCTGGACGAACTTCGGTAGGCAGTTCTCGAAGAATTCTGGAAATTGGCCTGGAATCTGCACCAATTTCCCTTTGATATAATCCTCTTTTGAACATGGAGGTGGAAATGGAAACATTTATCGGGAAATCCGAAATAGATCAAGCTGCGGCTGTTGTTCGCGGAAAAACCAGGCAATCTCCAATTGCGGGCATTATCCTGGGTTCCGGGTTGGGGGGTCTGGCGGATTCGGTTGAATCACCCGATATCATCTCTTACCAGGAGATCCCCAACTGGCCAATTTCCTCCGTGGTAGGGCATAAAGGACGGTTGGTGATTGGCACCCTGGAGGGGAAATGCGTTCTGGTGATGCAAGGAAGGACGCACTATTACGAAGGTTACTCTATGGACAGAATCACCTTTCCTATACGGGTGATGCAGCGCCTAGGGATCCGAAACCTCATCGTTACAAACGCCGCCGGAGCAATCAACCCCGGATTTCAACCTGGAGATGTGATGATGATCACCGATCAGATCAACCTGATCGGCATGGCAGGACTAAATCCCCTCCGTGGACCCAACCTTGATGAATTTGGGGAGCGCTTCCCGGATATGAGCAAGCCATATGATGCCGAATTCGCCAATAAAACGCGGCAGGTTGCCAGCCAGGCGGGCATCGAGCTTAAAGAAGGTGTTTATATTTGTCTTTCGGGGCCATCCTTCGAATCCCCAGCTGACCTGCGGTTTTTGCGCCTCATCGGCGCGGACGCGGTGGGAATGTCTACCGTTCCGGAAGTGATCATCGCCAGGCACGGTGGCATGCGCGTGCTGGGGTTTTCCGGCATCAGCAATAAAGCCAACCTGGATGGATCAACTGTTACCACCCACGAGGAAGTTCTGCAAGCCGGCGAAATGATCGTCCCCAAGCTCAGTGCGCTGATCCGCGGAGTATTGAAGGATCTCGATTGATCAACCGATCCAGTTAGTGAATCCACTGCATGCAGCTCATCATCAGTTTTTTGGTTAAATTCGAAACTTGGATCTATCTCCTGGCAGCCGCTGCGGCGGTTTATTTTGGGCGGGGTTTGTTCATTTACTGGCGGGAACTGCGAACATCCATTTTCGGGTTGGAGCGGGAGAACGCCCGCAGGAAATTAAACTCCAGCCTATCAGGGCTTGTCCTGGTCGGGATCATTGTCACGGCTGAATTTATTATGGTCTCGATCATCACGATCAAGTACCCTTCTCAAGTCATTTTGGCAACGCCGACCCTGGAGATCCAGGCTAGCGAAACTCCCGCAGTGGGGTTGATCCCCGGTCTCGCTGGGACGTCCGCCATCACACCGCAGTTAACAAGTTCTGATAACGGCTGCGTTCCCGGGAAGCTGGAATGGGTTTTCCCACTGGCGGGGGATACTGTGAGCGGCAAGGTGGAATTGAAGGGGACGGTGAACGTCACCGATTTGGGTTTTTATAAATACGAATTCAAGGCTGTTGGTGATCCATCCTGGACAACCATTGCAGGGGGCAGCATGGCGGTTACGGAAGGCGCCCTGGGAGGTTTGTGGCAGACCGATAATTTGCTTCCAGGTGAATACGAACTGCAATTGGTTGCTTTGGATAATCGAAATAATACACTCCCCTCATGCGTTATCCCCATTACGATCAAGGCTCCGTAACAACAATATGACCTCGGTGACTATTCGACAGGCGCTGCCCCAGGAATACGAGATTTTATTGACGCTTTCCTCAACGATCGAGATCAGCAAGACATGGCAGATGGAGCAAGTTTTTGAAGACGGCGCATGGAACATCCGGTTTAAGGAAGTCTCACTTCCCCGCCCAGTGCACCTGGCTTATCCTTTTTCACCGAAGGACATTCGGGAGCACCTTGTTACGAATGAATTGAATTTATTGGCGGAAGAGAAATCCCAGCCAGTGGGGTTCCTCAGCCTGGAGGCAAAAAGCGGTACCCAGGTTGCCAGGGTCACTGACCTGATTATTGCAGGCCAAAACCGCCGAAAAGGAATCGCCACGGCGCTTATGATCGCGGCAGTGGAATGGCTTGTGGAAAGGAATCTCAACGGGATCACTCTGGAGATGATGCTGAAGAATCATCCCGGGATAAATTTATCCCGAAAAATGGGATTTCACCTGGCAGGTTTTAATGATGTATATTATTCCAATGGGCAAACTGCGGTCTATTTTTACCGGAAAATTGCTTGAGATGATCTAAATGATGGAATTTCAGTCCAACGTTTATTCCTTTATTAAAGCTATCAGCGATATCCTGACCGCCGGGATCGCAATCACCGCGTTTTCGCTGCTTCTTTTCGCACTCACCATGAACCTGCGGGATAAAGTGGTGCGATCCTTCTGTCTGATCATGGTCAGTGTTGTGATCGTCTTTTCAGCAGAGGCGTTCAGTTCCACAGCGGTGGAACCCTGGCAGGTTGCCTTCTGGTTGCGACTGCAGTGGGTTGGGATCATCCTGCTTCCAGCATTATATTTTTCGTTTTCCGACGCTGTTCTGGAAACAACTGGTCGGCGCAGCCGCTGGCGGCGCAGGTGGGCTTCACTGGCTGCATATGTAGTTACGGTGTTTTTCCTCTTTATGCTTCCAGCGGGGCTATTCACTGGTCCCGTGATAATGACTGAACCCCCCGCACCGCACCTGACGCCAACCTTCCTGATTGATCTCTTCACAGTTTTCTATTTGTTGGTCATGGCCGCCACCTGGGTGAATTTCATCCGGGCGTACCGGCGTACAGTAACCCCCACCAGCCGGCGCAGGATGGCTTACCTGCTGATCGGATCAGTTGCGCCGGCACTGGGTTCCTACCCCTTCCTGCTGTTTGGCTCCAGCCTGGCGGCTGAATATCCGTATTATTTCTGGATCGTGGTGGTCGCTAGCAACCTGCTGGTTGGATTCCTGCTGGTGCTGATGGCTTATGCAGTCTCCTTCTTTGGCATGCCCTGGCCAGACCGGGTGGTCAAAGGCCGCTTGCTGCTCTGGCTTCTGCGCGGGCCGGTCACCGCCAGTATCACCCTCGCTTTTACAACCCTTATCAGAAGGTTCGGGGATTTCTTCGGGCAGGTCTACACCGCCTGGGTGCCCATCACCATGGTAGTCACGATTGTCATTCTGGAGTATTTGATCACCATTCTCTCCCCATTCCTGGAACGCAAGTTATTTTATGGAAATGATGACGATGACCTGGAGATCATGGAAATACTGGAATCCCACCTGATCACCCGCAGCGACCTGCTTCAATTTGTGGAGATGATCCTGGCTGCCATCTGCGACCACCTGCAGGCGCGTGGTGCCTACCTTGCAGCTTTGGAACCAGGCAGGCTGGATCTGGTTGCCCGGGTGGGTAAGGTAAAGCCAGCCAGTTTGGAAGAAGACGGTGAGCTCTATAAACTGGCATTGAAGGATGGCAGCCTGCCGGAGTTTTTCCCCTGCGATAATGTTTTTATCGCGCCGATCCGGGATGAAACGCCAGATGGAGAGGTCCTTCTCCTTGGGTTGCTGGTGGTTGCGGGCATGGAACAGAGTGATTTGCAGCCCGATCAGCAAAAGGCTTTGAAGGTGCTGACCACCCGAACAGGCCTGGCATTACGTGACCGACGCACCCAGGCACAGATCTTCACCGCCATGGAGTCCCTTTCTCCTCAGGTGGCTTATATCCAAAACCTCAGCGCGGCGGGCAGGTACGACCGCGAGGCCATCCTGGTTGATAACAGCGAATTGTTGATGGATAATTTTGACCACTGGGTAAAGGACGCACTGACGTATTACTGGGGCGGCCCGCATTTGACCGAAAATCCGCTCCTGCAATTGAACATTGTTCAATCCCGGATCAGGGAAGGTAACGACAATCCAGCTAATGCGCTGCGGGGAGTACTGCGGGATGCCATTGAATTGCTGCGACCCGAAGGCGAGCGGAAATACACCAATGAGTGGATCCTCTATAACCTGCTGGTTATGAAATATCTGGAGGCTAAAAAAGTAAAGGAGATCGCGAACAAATTAGCCATTTCGGAAGCCGATCTGTTCCGGAAACAAAAGGTGGCCATCTCCGAAACCGGGAAAATGATTCTTGGAATGGAGAAGCGTTCGCTCGTGGCATAAGGTTTTATGCTAATATTATCTGTCAGCATTATTGGCTAGCGGAGGGTTTGGAGGTTGGAAATGAATGGTGATTCGATTATGGGTGGGGAGAATCTGGTTCCCGGGGAAGACGAAAGCTGGTGGTCGGCAGTTCTGCTGGAGGAAAAGCGCTGGGAACCTTTCACAGATGAACCGGGGAAGGAACCTCAACGGCTGCAGCAGTCCAGGATGGATTGGGAACATGCCCAGAGTGTGATGGCAGGTGACGAGGTGGTCACGTTGGAAGTGCGCGGCTATAACCGCGGGGGTTTGCTTGTGCAGGGAGAAAAACTGCAGGGATTTGTGCCACTTTCTCATTTGTTGCGTTATGACGCGACCTCCAGCGAGGAGGAGCGCAGGCGGTTGATCAGCAGTTACGTGGGTATGCAGATAGATCTTAAAATCATCGAGTGCGACCCTGGCAAGGATCGGATCGTTTTTTCCGAACGGGCGGCCAAAGCCGGTTGCGGCAAGCGCAAGCAATTGATCGCCCAGATCCAAATAGGGGATATCCTGGAAGGCTGCGTGACCAACATTACCGATTTCGGTGTGTTCGTTGATCTCGGGGGTGTGGAAGGGCTGATCCACCTATCTGAGCTTTCCTGGGGGCGGGTGCATAATGGAAACGATGTTGTTCAAATCGGCAATGTGATCCGGGTAGTGGTGCTTTCAATAAACACCAACAATGCCCGTATCGCACTCAGCTTGAAACGATTGGATCCGAATCCCTGGGAATTCCTGGGCGAAAAATACCACCCTGGAGATGTTGTGCAGGCGGATGTGACCACCCTAACGCGGTTTGGCGCATTTGCCAGGCTTGCTGAAGGCGTGGAAGGTTTAATTCACATCACCACCCTGAAACTGGACCCCGGTATGCAGATCCAGGAAATCCTTGAGCCGGGTCAACATATTCACGTCAAGATCCTGCATCTGGATATTGAAAAAAGGCGATTGGGATTGGGATTGGTAACCCCTGAATGACAAAAAAAAATGACGCCGTTCCCTCGCAAAAGGGAAAAAAGCCGTCCAGCCGGTCGGTAAAATACCCGCAGGACGGATTGAGCGATTTCACAGGCTCCTTCGACCGCTACGGCTGGGATATTCTGGCTGTCATTCTCTTTGCGCTGAGTTTTATCAGTTTTTTTGGATTGATCGGCTTATCCAAAGGCAGCTTTATCACACCCTGGGCAGCAATCCTAAAGAAAGGTTTCGGCTGGGGTGCCTGGCTGCTGGTGATCTTCCTGGCACTATCGGGTCTGATGGTTCTGCGAAGGAGCCATCCTCTCGTTCCACGATTGAGCCTGGGCCGGGTGATCGCGTTGGAGGGTTTTGCCTTCGTTGTGCTTGCTCTGCTGGCCATCGTGAGCGGCATGAATTTGGAAGCTGCCGAAAGCGGTATGTATGGCGGGATCATCGGCTGGGGGTTGGCCATGCTTCTGGACCGGTTTCTCCCGACCTTCCTGGCAGCTTTAGTTTTCCTGCTGGCTGGCTTCGTTCTGGCGGTGATCGGTTTCGGGTTCACCGACCGGTTGAAAGCATTTTTACTAAAAAATTCCCAGGCTGTTGCGGGCGCGGATGCCCAAAAGGTCCCAATCCCGGTTGCGCAGGGAAAAACCGTCCAGCCAGCCGCTGCGGTCAGCGCCCCGGCGATGATCGTAGGTGACGAGGAAATCGGGGTCGGGGTTGAAGAAAACCGTGATGACCGCTTGCCGCCATTAAATCTGCTTAAGAATGAAACTGTATCCGCTCCGGATAAAGCCGAGATCCGCGAGACAGCTGCAAGGATAGAACAATGCCTATCTGAATTCGGCGTGCCAGCTAAAGTGATCGGTTACCGTGTTGGACCAACCGTCACCCAATTTGCCGTGGAGCCCGGTTATGTGGAAAAAACCAACCCGGATGGCAGCCTCAACCAACAGAAGGTAAGGGTTTCGCAGATCTCTAACCTTTCCAAGGACCTGGCGCTCGGGCTTGGAGCAGAACGGCTGCGTATCCAGGCGCCTGTACCTGGGCACTCCTATGTGGGTATCGAAGTCCCCAATCAGCTCAGCGCGGTGGTGCGGTTGCGCGCCATCCTGGAATCCGACGCCTTTCAGAAACTCGGTTCGCCCCTGGCGCTGGCCATCGGCCGGGATGTCTCGGGTTCACCGGTTGTCGCGGACCTTGGCCGAATGCCCCACATGCTCATCGCCGGAACAACAGGTTCCGGGAAAAGCGTGTGTATCGCAGCCATCACTACCTGTCTGGCGATGAACAACAGCCCTGCGGATCTGCGCATGGTGATGCTGGATCCCAAGATGGTAGAGCTGGTGCGTTTTAATGGTCTTCCTCACCTGCATGGCAAGGTTGAGACGGACCCGGCCAGGATGATCGCCGTGCTGCAATGGTCCCTGGCTGAGATGGATACCCGTTACAAATTAATGGAAGGCGCGCATTGCCGTGACCTGGAAACGTACAACCGAAAAATGCAGCGCAAGAAACTGCCGACCATTCCGAGGATCGTGGTCCTGATCGATGAGCTGGCAGACCTGATGATGGCGAATCCAGATCAGACTGAGTTCAGCCTGGTGCGACTGGCACAGATGGCGCGGGCGACCGGCATCCACCTGGTGGTGGCCACCCAGCGGCCGAGCACGAATGTCGTCACGGGACTGATCAAGGCAAATTTTCCCGCCAGGATGGCATTCACGGTGGCTTCATCGGTCGATTCGCGGGTGATCCTGGATACCAGTGGAGCGGAAACCCTGCTGGGAAGGGGAGATCTGCTCTTCCTGAATCCTGAGGCCGGCGTGCCCCTGCGGGCGCAGGGAGTGATCGTGACCGATCAGGAGATCGAGAAAGTGATCAATTTCTGGCAGCGCATGGCGCCAGCTGCCGAGGAAGCACCTCCATGGGAGGAGATCGCTTCGAGGGAACCGCAAACAGCCGGAGGCTCGGATGATCTTATCGAGCAGGCGGTTGATATTGTCCGTCATTCGCGGCATGCCAGCGCCTCGCTGCTACAGCGCAGGATGCGGATCGGGTATCCACGCGCGGCCAGGCTGATCGACGAGCTGGAGGAGATGGGTGTTATTGGGCATGCGCAGACGGGGGGCAAGGAGCGGGAAGTACTGATACCCCCTGAGGATGACGAAGATTTCGATTCTTGATACAATTGGTCGACTTTAGATAACAGATGGAAGATTGAAGGGAGCCAGATATGGGTGAACAAACTGCCACCCCCAAGCCAACTTTCACAGACCGGATGAGGGTGTTCATGAAGGGGATCGTGACGCCGATTGTTGGGTTTTTAAACCGGATCGGGGTCACCCCGAATATTGTGACCATCCTGGGTTTGATCGGGAACATCGCCGCGGCGGCTCTGATTGGCTTCGGGTATGTTACCTACGGGGGTCTGATGGCGCTCCTGGCAGGCGCGTGCGATGGACTAGATGGCTCGCTTGCCCGGTTACGCAACGAGGTTTCTCCCTGGGGTGCCTTCGTCGATTCGGTGACAGACCGCTATTCTGAACTGTTCTTATTACTTGGTTTACTAGTCTATTATCAGCGCCAGGGTGATGGCCAGATGATGATACTGGTTTATGTGGCCGCAGCCGGAGCTGTTCTGGTATCCTACGTAAAATCCAGGGCAGAAACCTTGGGGTACACCGCCAAGATCGGGATCCTGAGCCGCATGGAACGCTACCTGGTGCTGATCCCCTGCCTAATCTTTAATATTCCCTGGCTGGCGGTGTGGATCTTTGCCATATTCGCAAATATTACGGCGATACAGCGCATTTACTCCGTTCGCACGCAGGCGTATCAAAAGCTGAAAGCTCCTTCAGAAACCAAATCATAAGGTAATCCTATGAATCTTCCTTTACGTGAAGGCATTAGCCTCAACTTATCCTTTCTACATCTTTCAGATGTCCTTGTCATTCTTTTAGTGCTGGTACTCTCATTCTTTAACTTACTGCCAAACCTGAAGATCAAACAGAAATGGCTTCAAGCCATCGTTTATATTGTGATCATCATCGCACTGGCTGGCGTTGTGCGCCTGGTTTTCAGGACTGCTCCATTGGGCATCCTGAATATTCGCTGGTATGGGGTGCTCATCATGGTAGGGGCGATGGCCGCAGCCTGGCTCGCATCGCTGGAGGCTAAGCGGCGTGGGCAGAACCCGAACGAGGTCTGGGAGATCCTGCCCTGGGTGCTGGTGGCTGGGATCATCGGTGCACGCCTGTGGCATGTCTTCCTGCCGCCCGCCTCCAATATCGCGGCCGGACTGACCACCCAGTATTACCTCACCCATCCTCTGGATGCGATCGCCATCTGGCGGGGTGGGGTGGGCATCCCTGGCGCGGTGATCGGTGGGCTGGTTGCCCTGTGGATTTATACCCGCGTGAAGCACCTGAGCTTTGGTCAGTGGGCGGATATCATAGCCCCGGGGTTGGCGCTGGCGCAGGCCATCGGACGCTGGGGAAATTTCCTGAACCAGGAAATCTACGGCGCACCATCGAATCTTCCCTGGGCGATTAAGATCGATCCGCAATTTCGCCTGCCACAATTTGCAAACCAGGCAACATATCATCCCCTGTTTGCTTATGAAAGCCTCTGGAACCTGGCGAACATGACCCTCCTGCTTTGGTTGGGGCGCAGATACCAGGATAAGCTTCTGAACGGTGACCTTTTCCTGATTTACGCATTGTTCTATGCGTTTGGCAGGTTCTGGCTGGAGTTCCTGCGCCTGGATACCGCCCCGGTTGCCGGGATCAATTTCAACCAGACGTTTATGGCTGTGCTTTTCGTGGGCTGCTCGGCGGCGCTGATCATTCGGCACGTTATCGCGAACCGGAAACCGCAGACAAATTAATCCAGGCAGCATATGCATTGAAAACCTCCCAGCCATCGGGAGGTTTTTATTAACCTAACAGTTTTGTATGGGCGGGCAGGGGGAAATTTCATATAATCAGGGTACTATGGTCCTGGTGCAGGTATGATCCTTGCTGAAGATCTGACCAAGAAATTCGACCAATTCACCGCGGTGAACGGGGTGAATTTAAACGTGCCTGCCGGGCGCGTGTTGGTGCTTCTGGGTCCGAACGGCGCAGGGAAAACCACCACCGTGCGCATGCTCACATCGATCCTTAGACCTACCAGGGGGCGGGCGGTGGTTGCCGGGTTTGATGTGGTGAAAGAGCCGCAAAAAGTGCGCGAGTCGGTGGGCGTGCTCACCGAGCACCACGGGCTCTACAATCGCATGAGCGCGCAGGAATACCTGGATTTTTACGGACGGTTGTATAACATGGACCCAGCCACCCGTCGGCACCGGACAGATTCGCTGCTGGAAGAGTTCGGCCTGACCGGAGATAAAAAACGCAGGCTGGGGGAGTTTTCGAAAGGGATGCGTCAGAAGTTGGCCCTGGTTCGCGCCCTGATGAACGAGCCGCCGGTGCTGCTGCTGGATGAGCCGACTTCGGCGATGGACCCTGAAAGCGCCAGGGTGGTGAGGGATGGCATTCATCAATTGCGCTCGGCTTCACGCTCTATCATTTTATGCACTCACAACCTGCTGGAAGCGGAAGAGCTGGCGGACCAGATCGCGATCATTCGCAGAGGCAGGATCATTTTGAGCGGATCTCCACGCGAGCTGAAGCAAAAGCTGCTGGGCGCGACAGAATTCGAGGTTCGATTCAACGCGGGGATCGACGGTCGTCAATTGGGCTTACCTGTAGGGGTTGAGCTCACCACGCGGGGAGAGGATTGGATGCGTTTCCGGGTGGAATCGCCGAATAAGCAAAATCCGGAATTGATCCAAAATTTGGTAAAAACCGGCATAGGCATCCTGTCCTTCAGTGAAGTCCAACGCTCGCTGGAATCGGCATATCTTGAGGCGATGCGTGTTGCTTCGACGGAGGGGCAAAATGGCGGCTGAGTTTCGACCGGCATTCGCCATTACCGTACGGGAAGTACGGGATCAGTTTCGCGATTGGCGCATTATCTTTCCCATCCTGGCGCTTACGCTGTTCTTTCCGTTCCTGATGAATTTCACCGCCCGCCGGCTGCTGGATTTTGTAAATCAGTACGGGGCATCCCTCATCGGCGAGCGCCTGGTGCCTTTCCTGATGATGATCGTCGGTTTCTTCCCCATTTCGGTGTCGCTGGTCATCGCGCTGGAATCCTTTGTGGGCGAAAAGGAGAGGGGATCGATAGAACCGCTCCTGAGCACGCCGCTCAAGGACTGGCAGCTCTATGTAGGTAAACTGCTTTCCTCCGTTGTCCCGCCTTTGGTGGGCAGCTTTTTTGGGATGGCAGTTTATATGGCTGGGTTGGTGGCTCGGGATGTCCCGCTACCGCCTGCAGATCTGACCCTGTTGATTTTTTGTCTGACCATTGTCCAGGCTGTGGTTATGGTGAGCGGGGCGGTGGTGATCTCCAGCCAGGCAACTTCGATCCGGGCAGCCAATTTGCTGGCAAGCTTCATCATCATTCCCATCGCACTTCTGATCCAGGCGGAAAGCGTGGTGATGTTCTGGGGGAATTACGCCACACTTTGGTGGTGCGTTTTTGGATTGTTTGTTTTCGCGATTTTACTTACCCGGGTTGGATTGTCGCATTTCCGCCGGGAAGAACTGCTGGGCAGGGAGATTGATGTCCTGAATATCCACTGGGGAGGCAGTGTTTTTATTAAGGCATTCAAAGGAGAAGCCCGCAACATCGGAGAATGGTACCGCCGGGAGGTTCCTAAAAGCCTGAAGAGAATGAGGCTGGCGATTCTTTTAACGAGCTTTATTGCAGTAATTTCAGTTTTCCTGGGGATGAACCAGATTCAATCCATCTATATTCCCATGAACAATACAAGCCTGCAGGAAATGGAAAAAAATATCCAAACGGCGTTCCAGGTAATTCCGGGTGGGTCGGTCACGGTTGTGCTTTCGATCTTCTGGCAAAATTTCAGGGTTATCCTGATTTCTTTGTTACTGGGTGCCCTCTCGTTTGGCATCCTCGGGGTGATCCCTCTTGTGGCATCAATGGGGGTGGCTGGATACTTGCTGAGTTTTCTTTCAATGAACGGGCTTTCCCCTGCGCAATATCTAATTGGCTTCATTCTTCCCCATGGGATATTCGAAATACCTGCACTGATCATAGGCTGCGCTGCCGTGTTGCGCGGCGGAGCGCTGCTGGCGGCACCAGATGAAGAACGAAATATCGGTCAGACTTTTATTGAATCCGTGGGGGAATGGTGTAAACTTGTCGTAGGCGTGGTGATTCCGCTGCTTATCATCGCTGCCTGCGTGGAAGTATGGGTCACTCCTCGGATTGCAATGGTGTTGATCCCCCTCATCCCTTAAGGGAGGCAAACAAATTGGGGAAAGTAATCTTACTCGGAACAGCCTCGTTCATCCCTTCAGTAGAAGCGGATAACACTCATCTTGCCATCCTGGCGGGCAGCCGGAAGGTCCTGGTGGATACTGCCACCAATCCCTTTGTCAGCCTGAAAAGAGGCGGGATCGAGCCGAACGAAATCACTGATTTGGTATTAACTCATTTCCATCCCGACCATATTTCAGGGCTTCCGATCCTGGTCATGGGAATGTGGTTTACCGGTAGAAAATTGGAGCTGCATATCCATGGGCTGGAGTACACCCTCGAGCGCGCCCAAAAAATGCTTGACCTGTTCAACATCTCCGCCTGGCTTAACCTTTTTCCGATCCATTACCACACCGTCTCGGAATTAAAAACTGGGTTGGCGCCAATTATTTCGGATGAGGATCTTCTTCTTTTCGGCGCAAAAGTAAACCATCTGATCCCAACCCTGGGCATTCGCGCTGAATTCCCGAAATCAGGCAAAGTGCTGGCCTATTCCTGCGATACTGAACCCTGCGAGGCGGTGGAAAGATTGGCTGCACACGCGGATTACCTGCTGCATGAATCAGCAGGAAATTCAAAGGGGCATTCTTCGCCGAAACAAGCGGGGGAGACAGCGCAGAAGGCAAGCGTGGGTACGCTATATTTGATCCATTACCCTGCTGAGGTGGATTCTGGCAGAAACCTGGTTGAGGCAAAATCGGTCTTCAACGGTGACGTTATCGCCGCCTGTGACCTGATGACCATTCCAATGGATTGATCACCAACCACTGAGAAATTGCCGCCACGCCTGATTTTCCTGCAGGTGGTGGGCATAAATGTATTCCGCGGAAGCAGGCGGTTCCACTGGGTGATGCAGCAAACGCATGCCGGCTTCTTCGACCTTACGGCCGCCTTTGCGATGATTGCACTGCGGGCAAGCTGCAACGACGTTCAACCAGGTGTGCGGACCGCCAATGTGGCGTGGGATGACGTGGTCGATGGTGAGATCATTCATTTGTCTGCCGCAATACTGGCAGGTGTAGCCATCGCGGCGCAGGATCTCCTTGCGTACCAAACGAACGGTCGGTCGGGGGCGGTGGACCATCTTATGCAGGCGAATGACTGAAGGACGGGGAAAGTCAGCATGAGCAGTACGCACCGAACCGCGGCCATCCAACACGAGGGAGGCCTTTTCAGTGAGCATCAACCCCAGGGCGCGATGCATGTTGCAAACGTTGAGAGGCTCAAAATTAGCATTGAGAACCAACACAGCTTCCATGGCAGCACCAATGCAACGGATTATAGCACCACCAGAAGATGTGATTTGTGATAATAATATTGCGCATAGCCATAATATTTATTGAATAATAATACAAAGCATAGAATATTGCGGTGGTGTTCGGCTGGTATAATCCGCTCAATCTTTTTCGGATGGAGGAGAGGGTGAATATCGAAGATCAGGTTGCCCTGTTGATGCAAGGTACGGAATACGGGGACGAGGATGTCAAGATTTCCATGACCAGGGAACTGCGCGAGCGGCTAATTTTGGCCGAGAAGGAAAACCGGCCGCTGCGGGTTTATTGCGGTTATGATCCCACAAAGGCAGACCTGCACCTGGGACACACCATCACCATGCGCAAGCTGCGCCAATTCCAGGACCTGGGACACGATGTCACCTTCGTGATCGGAACCTACACCTCATTGATCGGCGATCCTTCCGATAAAGATTCCCTCCGTCCACAATTGGCTTCCGAAGAGGTGGAGGCGAATGCCCGCACATATGCGCAGCAGGCTTTCCGTGTTCTGGATCCACAAAAAACAACCATCCGATATAACGCTGAATGGCTGCAGAAACTCACCCTGGCGGATATGATTCACCTGGCATCCAATTTCACCGTCCAGCAATTCCTTACCCGCGAGAATTTCAAACTGCGCTTCGAGCGTGGGGATGCCATTTACCTTCACGAGACTTTCTATTCCATCCTGCAAGGATATGACGCCTACGCGTTAAAAACCGATGTACAAGTGGGTGGAACCGATCAGCTTTTTAACATCCTCACAGCCGGCAGAAAGCTGATGACCTATATGGGTGAGAAACCCAACATTGGCGTCATCATGGGCATTCTGCCGGGAACTGACGGAGTGGTTCGCATGTCCAAATCCCTGGGCAACCACATCCCCATCGACACCACGGCTGAAGATATGTATGGCAAGGTGATGAGTTTGCCGGATATTGCGCTGCCGGTTTATTTCCGCCTTGTAACGCGTTGGTCCCCCGCAGAAGTCGCCAAAAAAGAGAAATCTCTTAAAGATGGAACGATCCATCCCAGAGACGCTAAAATGACCCTTGCCTGGGAGA
>Ga0208980_10000978_pt1 | contig 17032 bp, 13 predicted proteins | sample WetSurMetagenome_3_FD_187993 | JGI IMG/M metagenome (GOLD analysis project Ga0208980, IMG submission 187993) | Wetland microbial communities from Twitchell Island in the Sacramento Delta, sample from surface sediment Aug2011 Site A1 Bulk (version 2) | ecosystem: Environmental > Aquatic > Marine... | reverse complement strand
TGGCGAGGTCCGACAGGTACGCGGTCTTCCCATCCGGCAGGAGGATGTAGGCATGGACTGCCCCGGCATTCACCCGGAACGGGCGAGGTGCCACGTACGGGTTCTCAAGCGTCTCGGCATGGACAAGGAGCAGGGCAGACGAGGTGTTGCCCATCAGCATGCCTTCGCCGTCGCTGAGCAGGGAGCAGGTGTCCACGCAGACCCGGTCGCCCATCCCGACCGGGTGGATCTCTGTCACCTTAAAGGGAACGAGACCGATCTTACCTGTGGGTGATTTTACGAGTGCTGCAACGGATTTCACCATGGCCGGACTGCCAGTTTTCAGGAGGATGCCATGCGTTCCTTTCTCAAGCACGTGGAGAGCCATCCGGGCCTCATTCTCATCTCTGACCAGCGCAATGATGTTATCGGACTGTGCCACAAGATTCTCGAGCGGGATGACCGTCCAGTCGCTTGTCGCAACGATGACGAGCGTGTGCTTTCCCTGTGCGGCGGCCTTGTTCTCGCTTGCCTTGTCTGTGATCGTGCATTCAATCACCTCTTTTCCGGGCTTGAGGTCCCCGTCAGGAGCAACCGTAATGATGCGCCCGAGCCTGCGGACGTCCTCTGCCCGGTCAACGACAAGCGCATCCGCTCCGCTCTCGATTGCCGTAGTTGCAATCTCCTTGTTCCATGGCCTTATATCGACCCAGAACTGTTTCATTTCTTCTTCCCCAGTGCCTTCTCCGGGTCAATGTTGTCATGCACGACTGCACAGAGGGCTTTGACAAATGACGTTGTGTCATCACGCTGGAAGGAGTTCCTTCCCACGCAGACACCAGCCCCGCCGACATTGACAGAGTCGCGGATGATCTTGAGGGACTCGAGGTCGCCGGTTTTCTCGCCACCGGCAATGAAGACGGGTACCGAACAGGCTTTGACGATCTTCCCGAATGCCTCGGGGCTGCCCGGGTAGTTGGTCTTGATCATGTCCGCACCGAGCTCTTCGGCAACCCGGACCGCATGACCTACTGACTGCGGTGAGAAGGAGTCGATCCCCTTGCCCCGCGGGTAACTCATGATGAGGAGCGGCATGCCCCAGCGGTTGCAGTCCCGTGCAACATTGGCACCGATCTCGAGCATCTTGGACTCATTGGGCGAGCCGAGGTTGATATGAATAGAAACTGCGTCGGCGCCGAGCGCAATCGCTTCTTCCACCGTGCAGACCTGCACCTTGTCGTTCGGGTCCGGGTTGAGCGAGGTACTCCCCGAGAGATGGATGAACAGGCCGATGTCACGGCCGTGCTTCCGGTGCCCGCGCTTTACGAGCCCCTTGTGAAGGACGATTGCGTTTGCCCCGCCCTCGCTCACATCCGAGATGACTTTTGTCATATCCAGTAATCCTTCAATCTGTCCCATAGAAAAACCGTGATCCATCGGCACGATCACCGCTCGTCCCGTGTTCCGGTTTATAATCCGTTCGATCCTGATGTCCTTTCCAATCATGTTCATCCCTCCAGAATTTTCAGTGCTTCATCCACGCTCTTGTTCTTGTGCACGATACACGCCGCTGCCCGTACAAACTGTGCCGGGTGCTTGTGCTGGAATGCGTTACGGCCGATGGAGATACCTGCTGCGCCTCCGGCCATCGCGCCTTCTATCAGTTCCAGGGTTGTGCGGTCATCGGTCTTTGAACCTCCGGCCACCACGACCGGTACCGGACAGCCCCGGGTGACCTCACGGAAGCTCTCCGGGTCGCCGGTATACACCGTCTTCACAATATCAGCGCCGAGCTCTGCTGCGACTCGTGCCGCCAGCTTCACCTGCTCGAGATCATTTGAGGTGGCGATATTCTTCCCCCGCGGGTACATCATGGCGAGGAGCGGCATGCCCCATTCCATGCATTCCACGGAAACCGCGCCGAGGTCCGCGAGCATCTTGGCCTCGGACTCAGCCCCGATATTGACATGCATCGACACCGCATCGGCGCCCATCTTCAGGGCGTTCGTCACGGAATTGACGAGCACCTTCTCGTTCGGGTCCGGTGCGAGCATCGTGCTTGCGGACAGGTGCAGGATCAGCCCCACGTCCCGTCCGCCCTGCCGATGGCCGTGGAGCGCCAGGCCCACATGGCCGATCACCGCGTTCGCCCCGCCTTCCGCAACAAGGTTCACAGCCTGGCCGAGATCAATGAGGCCCGGTATGGGCCCATTGGTCACGCCGTGATCCATTGGTATGATGACGGTTTTTTTCGTATTACGGTTCATGATTCTTTCCAGACGAATTTCCTTTCCTCTCATAACAACAACAACCTCCCCTCTGCATTCACTCACAAATTTATTGTGAAAACCAGAGGGTTTGATCAATACCAGTAATAAAACCGGTAATAAAAGCTAAAAAAGCCAAAGACGCATGACCATGCGGTCCTAACGTTCAAAGACCGTTCAGAAACGATTTCACTGATGCAGTGGGCGGGTGAGCTAAGAGAGATAAAGACATTCACGGGCAAAAAAACCCTCATGAATGCGGTGGCATCCGTCCTGCATACATATTTGTATGGCGCCGGGGGTATATAACTGTGTGTGCTAATGCTTAGCACGGTCTGGAGAGAGATGATGAAATCGTATCACATTTGTGAGCGTTTTTTTGGCGATGTTACTGCAATCAGAAAACGGAGGAGTTGTGGTTTTCGAGGGGCCTATACCGCCCGCAGGAAAAGAACCTGGAATGTGAAAAATCAAGGCAATGCCCTGCTGGACCGGAATTTCCTTTTGTTCGCAATCGGAACCATCTCCTTAATACGAACGATCCGGAATATTCCTAAGAGGCAGTATATCAATGACTCCATTAGATCCTTCACTCTCATTTACCTGGAATGCAGCCGATTATCACAAGAGTTCCCTGGCCCAGGCCCTCTGGGCAAAGGAACTGATCGCAAAGCTCGAACTCTCAGGCAATGAGCGGGTGCTGGATATCGGGTGCGGGGATGGGAAGGTAACCGCAGAGATCGCCAGCAACCTGCCAGGAGGCAAAATTACGGGAGTGGACAGTTCACCGGAGATGATACGGTTCGCCCGCGATCATTTTCCGCGCAGCGAATACCGGAACCTCTCATTCATTCTGGGGGATGCCCGGGCCCTGCCATTTTCAGAAGAATTTGATGTAGTTTTTTCAAACGCAGCTCTGCACTGGATTCCGGATCATAAACCGGTCCTTGGCGGAATTGCAAAGAGCCTCCACCCGAAGGGAAAACTGCTGATCCAGATGGGCGGCAAAGGGAATGCAGAGCAGATCCTCAAAGCTGGCGATATCGTACAGAAGAAACCGGAATGGGTGCAGTACTTCAGCGGATTCTCCTTCATCTATGGCTTTTTCGACAACGCCGAATACCGCGAGTGGCTGATTGAATCGGGATTCGAACCATTACGGGTCGAGCTGATCCCAAAGGATATGACCTATGCATCCCGTCAGGATTGTGCGGCCTGGATCCGCACCACATGGCTTCCCTGGATGGCGAGGCTGCCGGATAGCAGGAGATCGGAATATATCGAAGCAGTCATGGATGAATATCTCAAAAGATATCCGGCAGACCCCGATGGAACGATTCATATCAGCATGGTCCGGCTTGAGGTTGAAGCAAAAAAACGGTAGTGATCCCAGTCCGGTTTCCAGGAAAAGCAAAAATTATTCGTCCATCAACCGGTTTGTCAGGCCCTGAGGTTTCGGGCCAATCAGACAGACATCCACACATACGGTAAAATACCTAAGCTTTTTTTCCCTCCCGAACGGGACATATTCCCCTTTTTCCGAACGGTACCTGCGGCAGCGGAGCACGTCAGATGAATCCTCCCGGATTGCTCCCGCCAGGCACGATGCCTTTATATTTCGCCCAACCAAAAGTTAATTAATAACCAATAGTTATAATATAACCATAGGTTACTATATTTTAGGGAAACTGCCTCCAGGCAAGTTCATACACAAATAATGGAGCAGATGAAATGAACATAGATTCAGTGAAACTGGTATATTTCTCACCAACGGGAACAACAGAAGTGGTGGTCCGGGAAATAGCCCGCGGAACAGATGGCTGTACAGTTGAAGAGCTGGATATTACCCGGCCGGGTGCGAGAATCCAATCGCTACGGACATCGGAAAACGAATTACTCATTATTGGAGTGCCGGTGTATATGGGAAGGGTACCGGCACTTGCAGCCGAATGGCTGCAGAGGTTACAAGCGCATAATACACCCGCTGTCTGCGTTGTCGTGTATGGCAATCGCGCGTATGACGATGCCCTGCTCGAGCTGACCAATATCCTGACGGAGCGTGGATGCAGGCAGATCGCCGGTGCAGCGTTTATCGGGAAACACTCCTTTTCCACTGCCGATACACCGACCGCTGAAGGTCGTCCGGATGCAGGTGACCTGAAAAATGCAGAATTGTTCGGGCAGAAAATAGGGGAAACACTCCGGTCTGTTACATCAGCCACGCAGATTTCCAAACCAAAAATCCCCGGTTGCCATCCATACCGCCAACAAACGTGTCATCCGTACCGAAAAGATACGGTGTTCTGGAATGTTGATTTTATTGCGGTTTCCGATGCATGTATCCAGTGCGGGATCTGCGCAGAGGGATGCCCTGCCGGTGCGATCGATCCGGACAACAGCAGGGCCATCGATACGGAACACTGCATCACGTGCTGTGCCTGCATCAGACACTGTCCCAACCACGCGAGAACGATAAAACCCGGAATAGTCAGGGACGCTTCGTTGCGCTTGTATACCTTGTATAACGAGCGAAAGGAGCCGGAATACTTTTTATGATGAGGAAATTCATGGGGGGTCATATGGGGGGTAAGAATGGGAATTTCTGACAGAAGACTACGGGAAAAGGAACAGCGGAAGACCGAGATCACCGATGCAGCCGAGCGTCTCTTTTTTTCCCGGGATTACGAAGATGTTTCCATGGATGATATCGCCCGGGATGTCGACCTGAATAAGGCTACCATCTATCTCTACTTTGAAAATAAGGAGACTCTTTTCGCTACTATTGTTCTTCGGGGTGTCCGGATCCTGGAGGAAAAATACCGGGAATGCAGGGAAAAACAGGTTCCCGGAATTGTCAAAGTAGCCCTGATGGGCCAGGCCTATTACCAGTTTTCATTAGAATACCCGGATTATCTCCGGCTGATCCACTTTTTCGGATCCGAACGTTTTTCCCAAGAAAACCCCTATACCGCGGAGATTGGAAAGGGATATGGTACCTGCCGAACGATCCTGCGGGATGCGATGCAGGAGGGCATCGCTGACGGGACAATCCGTGCCGATCTCGACCCGTGGCTGATCTCGATGTACCTGATGATCTCTTTCATGGGCATCCTGTCCATGGAGGACAAGTGGAAACGGGTAATCGAGGCGGAGGGATTCAGCTACGGGCAGTTCACCAGTGAATTCTTCCGGTTCATTATTCCGGCAATTTCTTCTGGTGAGAAATCGTATAAAATGGATGTCAGGGATTTCGCAGCATTTGGATTCTTTTTAACAGAACCTGTGGCGCCAGGTAAGAGAAAGAGAGAGAAATCTTGATTTTTTAAGATATCAGGATGCGCTTAAACACGCAGATGCGATTATCTTGTATCCTTCATTCACTACGGGGAAGTATCCTTTCATGAACGCTTATCAGTTCCTTACGTTGTTCAGGCCTTCCCGACCTCCAAAACAGGTGTTCTTTTCCTTTTGACCGTGCTACCGCCCCAGCACCCTCACTACTGCCTGCCGATTGCGTCCATTAACGTACATTTCCCTGCCCGTAAAATTCAGATTTTGGTGTGAAATTTGCAGGTTGGGCGTATTTAAAAACGTGTGCCGGAAGTCGTCACTTTTTACAACCATACAAGAAAAATCACGTCCCAACAGAAGAGGTCTCATACGGTGAAACGGAATAGGGGAGAGTAAGTCTGCCAGGGTCCGTGGTTGGTGATCGGCGATTCGTGAAAAGTGATTCCTTTCAGTTGCACCGGGTGCATGTCAACCATTATTACGCCAGACCGATTGGGAGGAAAATATTCCCCCACATGGCGGAGGTGCGATCCGGAGTCAGCTTAACCCGGATCAGCCCCCACTCACTATGTTTTTATTAGCAGGAGAGAGAATACAGCGCTGGGTACGTGTTTCATGATCTGGATTGCAGTATTGACGGTACTCCTGGCATTTGCGTTCACCTTTACCAACGGGTTTCAGGATGCGAGTTCCATTGCTGCAACCTTTATAGCTTCACGTTCGGCAGCACCGAAATCCGGGATCATCTTTGTTGCAGCTGTGTCGTTGCTGGGGGCGATCCTTGGTGGGAGTGCTGTCGCTTTTACCATTTCCGGCCTCCTTATTCTGCCCTCGGATGAGCAAACCCTGCTGGTACTCCTGATTGGACTCCTCACTGCAACGGTCTGGAACATCATTACCTGGAAATTCGGGCTTCCCTCCTCGTCTACGCACTCTCTTATCGGGGGTTTGATAGGAGCCGGTATTGCTTCAGCCGGAATCAGCGGTATCTTCTGGGGTCTTGCTGAGCTTGTCAATCCCCCCTATGAAATTACCGGTCTGGTAAAAATCCTGTTCTTTTTTATCGTCTCAATCCTGATTGGGTTTGTCGGGAGTTTTCTGATGCACAAGAGCACCAGTTTCCTCCTGCGGAATGCAAAAAGAACTGCAAACAAAGCGATTGTATTCAGTAACTGGTGCGCTGCAGGAGTCATGGCGTTCTCAAACGGGGCAAATGATTCCCAGAAACAGCTGGGTATCATTGCCCTTGCGCTTTTCGCGGCCGGGCTCTCAGCAGCTGAAGAAGTGCCGCTCTGGGCCCGAGTTATTTGTGCAATCCTGCTAGCGGTGGGAACCATGAGTGGTGGATGGCGCATCATGAACACGCTGGGACGCAGGATATTCAAAATCGAACCCATCCACTCGTTTGATTCTCAGTTTTTCTCGTCAGCATCCCTGGCAATTTCAACTTTTGCAGGGGCACCGGTATCATCAACCCAGGTCATCACGATGTCTGTGATTGGCGTTGGTGCAGCAGAGAATCCCAGGAAAGTGAAATGGTCGGTAGGATCACATATTCTGATCGCAATGGTAATCACCATACCGGTCACCATGCTCATATCAGCTGTGCTTTACCTGATCATTTCCCCGTTTACCGGAGTGTGATCCTCTATGGTTATCGATAAAGAAAACAAACACCACGACACGGAGCCGGAGAAAAAAAAGAACCTTTTCTCCACGTTTTTTCCCCGAGAGTATGATTTTGAATCGATGCTTGCCCACCAGTCAGATGTGACTGTTTCCGGGGTAAAAGCGTTCGTACTATGGCTGGAAACACTTCCTCTTTCCAATCCCCACGAACTTGAGCGTATTGAGAATGAGGTTGATACTATGCGCCATGAGATGGAGGATAAGCTGATTCGATCCTTCTCAACACCGTTTGACCGGCAGGATATCTACAGCATCTCCCGGCAGATGGATTATATCCTCAACTTTTCAAAAGAGACCGCAAAAGAGATGTACGCTTTTGGTGTCCAGCCGGATACGCCAATACTTGCTATGGCAAAATACCTTCTGAGCGGTACTGAGTGTATTTCCCGGGGTATCAAGAACCTGAATTCCGATAAAGATGCAGTAGAAGAAGAGATCCGCCATGCCCGTGATACGTATAATGTGATGGAGGAGGTATACATCTCCGGCATGGCCGAGCTGCTCAGGACACAGGATGCGATGTATGCCTTACGGACGCGGGAGATCTATCACCATCTCCGGGATGCAGGGCGGGCAATGAGGGATACGCTCGATATCCTGCACAATGCAGTTATAGATCTGGCTTAAAAAAGAAAAGAGGGTAATCCGTATCGTTATTTTTTTACTTTTTTGATAATGGTAAGATCACCAAGGGTGGGGGTAAGTGTACTCGGCACCTTCTTTTCTGCCTCCTGGAGAGGCGCATCAATCAGGCGGATCTCGAGAATCTTCTCCAGCTTTTTCCTTACATCCTCCTCAGGGATCAATTCACTGTTCTCAATTTTTTTGATGAGGTGTTCACGTTCCTTAATCTGCATGGCCAGATCTTTTGAGGAGAGTCCTTTGTCCATCCGTGCTTTCCTGATGCGGGCTGCATAATCCTCCACGATCTCTCCTTCCATATAATCAAAGAGATCCCGTTTTCTCCGATCGGCGGGGACCACTGTTGTCGGTGTTCTCCCCGGCCGGGGTGCTGCAGTGCCCGGGCGTGCAATATCTGTACGCCGCACCTGCTGCACTTCAGTGCCGAATTTCTCGCACTTGGTGCATACCTGCAGTTCGGCACCCTCTACCCTGACTAATTTTGCGGTGCCGCGTATCGTTTCTCCACACATTTCACACTGCATATTCTCACAAACACTTTATATGCAGTTTCCCTATATAGCTATTTGAGAAACGACATGGGAGACATCCTCCATCAGTCACCGGAACCTCAGACACCAGAAGAGCTGTACCGGCTGTACCGCACCCTTTCGGAACAGCTTCGCAGTCAACTGGTCCAGATTGAGAACGACAAGCATGAACTCGAAATACAGATGATGGATCGGGTAGGGAACCTTGAATCCCGCAATCTTGAACTCCGGGAACAGTTACGGCAGGTTGAAGCGGACAAACGATATATCGAGACCCAGAAGATCCGCTACGAACGTGAGGTCCGGAAACTCAAGAGTGAAAGTGAGCAGCTTCGCAGCCCGCCGCTGATTATCGGTACTATCACGGATGTAGTCGATGCATCCCGTGTCATTGTCAGGAGCAGTGCAGGCCCGCGTTTCCTGGTGCGTAGTTCTCCCTCCATCAGTGCTGAAGAGATCAAACCCGGTGTCCGGTGTACGCTCAACCAGCAGTCGCTTGCTATCGTTGAGCTGCTGCCTACCAGCTTTGATGCGCAGATCTATGGCATGGAACTGGTGGATTCCCCACAGGAAACTTATGCTGATATCGGCGGTCTTGATGTCCAGATCAACGAGATAAAAGAGGCAGTCGAACTCCCGCTGAAGCGTCCTGAACTTTTCCTCAGGATCGGTATTGATCCCCCAAAAGGTGTACTGCTCCACGGGCCGCCGGGTACAGGAAAGACGTTGCTGGCAAAAGCTGTCGCCCATGAGACCAATGCCCATTTTATGCGGGTGGTAGGATCAGAGCTCGTGCAGAAATATATTGGTGAAGGTGCACGCCTTGTTCGCGAGCTCTTCGATCTTGCCAAGAAAAAGGCCCCGACCATTATCTTCATCGACGAAATCGATGCAGTAGGTGCATCACGTACCGAGGCAAATACCTCCGGGGACCGTGAAGTACAGCGCACGCTCATGCAGCTCCTGGCTGGAATGGACGGATTTGAGAACCGTGGTGACGTGAAGATTATTGGTGCAACAAACCGCATTGATATCCTTGACAGGGCGTTATTGAGACCCGGGCGGTTTGACCGGATTATCGAGATTCCGCTCCCGGATGAAACCGGACGATTGTCAATCCTGAAGGTTCATTGCCGGGCACTGACGATTGACGAGAATGTTGACCTTGGGGAAGTTGCGCGGCAGACTGATGGCAAGAACGGCGCAGACCTTCGGGCAATCTGTATGGAAGCCGGAATGTTTGCAATCAGGAAAGATCGCCCGGCGATTACCCAGGAAGATTTCCTTGGCGCAATCGCTAAAATACGTCTTGATTTCAATCGTGGTATGGCGGATGTTGAAGGCGCAATGTTTGCATAAGGACTTTTTTCCTTTTTTCTGACAAAACTCACAGGTATCGAGATGCCGGACGAGAACCATTCCAATGATTGCGATTCTCAAAAGAACGATACTCCCCTGCCAGAAGAGGGTTTCCTGACTATGGTCCCCGTCGGTATGACCCTGGAAAACATTATCGATCGTACCGGGGAACTTGAACACTTAAACGAACTGGTTATGCTCCAGCTCGAAAAATCAGGGGGATTTACCTGCACGGAATCGTATTTTTCCCTGGTGCAGCCGATCCTGGATCTGTTGGAAGTTGAGATCAGGCTTCGCTATTATCATGGGATGAATTACCAGGAGATGAAACTCCTCGTCCAGGACTGGATAGACCAGGAGATTGCGGAAACGAGAAGGACATGCGAGGTAAAGGACCCGTTCACGCAACGGTGATGGGGATGTCTGAAATATGCAGGGGGATCCCATAGTGGTTTTTTCACCCCTTCAACCCTTGGTAAAAAAGCCTTTTGATACATCCGCTCCACGGAAGAACCGTAAATTTTTTTCCCCGTTGTCGTACTCCTTCGAAGTTTTTCAATTTCAGGGAAGAATGTGTCGGTTGACTGGTGGAAACCATCATTCCCTGATGCAGATATGACCCCGACATTAGCATCTGACACCATATTCCCGGGATCCTATCAGGAGTACTACTCTTCCAAAAGGAAAATAAGCCTGTTTCGGGCTCCGTTTGCTCTTTTTCCGTTCCCGGAAAACCCCGGAAAACGCCCCGATAGAGCTATGTCCAGAAAATCGGATATATGAGAGATATTTGCTAAACTAACTCCAAATTGCACCCAAATTCCAGGCCCTGAAAGATGGGGGGGTTGATCCTGACCCTGCTTAGGCCTGTCATGATTGAGATCGGCCGCGTGAAGACCATTGGCGGCCTCTAAATAAGAATCGAAAATGGACGAATATTTATGAGTATTTTCGGTAAAAAAACGTGATTTAAGGTTATTCAGGCACGACGATGAGACAATTGAATGAAAAGAAAAGAGGATATCTGAGCATGGTAGGGCAGAGTCGGTTATTCTTTCCGGATAGTATTTACCCAAAAAAACCGGAAAAATAATTATCAGATCCACCCTGTTGCAAATGCCCACATATTCTGCAGTCCCGTCGAGATAACAACACGGGGATCAATTCCCAGAACCGGGAAGACGAAAATGAAATAGAGAACCGTGCCTAAGATGCTGCCGAGATTTGCGAGTGCCGCGACGAGAACAACCCGGAAGAGTGGAATTTTTGCCATAGCGGTCAGGGATTCGGCTTCATAGATCTTCCTGAAGTCGGTGACCGGGGGTTTTCTCACCCTTGCCTCGACATATGCACCAATCCAGCCGGCGTGTATCATGGGGTTTAAGGAAGTGAACCATGCCACACAAAAAACTGTCAGAACCGTGTACGGGTGCCCACCGGCGAGGAGTGTAAAGAGCGCTGCAAGTGCCCCATGAATGATTACCCAGAAGAGGAACGCATAGAGCAGCACATCCCAGCCAACACCGGAGAATGCAATCGCTGCAAGAAGCAGGAAGAAAATTGCTGTTACGCCGAACCCGAACACTTTCCCCCAGGGAAATGATTTTGGTTCCTGGGTAAGTGGTTCGAAAGGAGGAAGGGTTGTCGGGTTGTCAAGGTAATTTGCTATCCCCTGACGGTGCCCGGCACCAACAACCGCGAGGATACGCCCCTCGGGTCTCTGGCCCTTCAGAATGATGAGCTGGTGGGCGATGAAGGCATCACGCTCATCAATCAATGCACGGGCTCCATTGGGTGAGAACTTCCGGAATTCCTCCATGACTGCATCGATAACGTTTTGTTCCTTGAGCGACTCGATATCGATCTCCTGGCCTTCATCAATTTCAGCTATTGAAGCAATTAACGCCCAGAACATCTTGATCTTTTCAAAAAAACCCAGAGAACTCCAGAAGCGCAGCAGCGTAAGGCGGATATCCCGGTCTACCAGAGCAAGGGGGATACCCCGCTGCTCTGCTTCGTCAATGGCAATTTTCATTTCCGCCCCGGGTTCGACACCGACATCGATACCGATCTTGCGCTGGAGGTAGGCAAGCAGCCACTGGACGAGGAGCGAATTGAAGTTCTTCACTTCAAGTACATCATTTACCGAAGGGTCGCGGGCCTGCTTTTTTAATGCGGTAAACCGCGAAGCATCGAGTTCAATGGCCACAACATCCGGCCGGTAATCCCCGATCGCCGCCCGTACTTCATCGACGCTTTGCTGCGAGACGTGTGCTGTCCCGATGATTTTTATCTCTGCCATTGAGCTCCGTTATTCCACCATTATTTGCGCTTCATCCAGATTAAGAATGAGGTTTAGAGCAGGATTAAAAGAAATTTCTCCGTAGTTTTGTTAATGTCCCCGGCACTGGTGAATGCATGTATTATTCACGGGTTGTGATATGTGTTGCTTACGGTTCACGGATTATTTAAAAGATTTTCTTTCTTATATAAAAATAAATGAAAAAACACCATTCCTTTTTTTTCTTGTACCGTTATGACATTAATTTTCGAGATTGCGTAATTTATTAAGCGTTTTACCAGTTGATAGAATAATATAATCAAATTAAATTCATCTGATATAATAACATTTATTAAATGGTAGGGTTTCTATTCAACTGAGTGTGATATGAGATGCATGAAAAAGCTACTGAAACCCAACTTCGTATTGGAGCGAGAAATCCTTTCGTATTTGCCGAACACAAATTAAACGAGAAAATAATGTGGAAAAAGATGAGTTCCGGGCAAAAAAGAAAAAAACTTGAAGAAGCTTTCGGAATGCCCTATGACCAGCTCTTCGATCCTAAAAATAATTCTCCTCTTTTTGTAAAGACCGGAGATATGAGACCATGCAACACAGTATCAAATCCATTGTGGGCTCCTAATCCCGAGGGGAGCAGTTATTTTATTACGAGTAGGGCATTTAATGATCCGGTACAAGGAGATCTCCCGGATTGCTACTTCACAGCCGCCCTCTCATCGATGGCATTTCTGAATATGATTCCCGATAATAAACCACTACCATCACCTCCGGAACTACCCAACACCTATTTGTTTAATTTCTTTTCTTCAGCAGGGGGATCAGCTCAGCCTGTAAAGATAACATATAACCTCCCTTTGGATCGGGCAACCAACAAGTACCGTTACTCAAAATCATTTACCGCGGGAGAGATCTGGGTAGCCCTGTATGAAAAAGCATTTGCCAGTTGGGTTGGAGCAAGGACAGATACACCAGATTATTCGAAAATCTGCACGGGTGATCCTGTTACAGCTCTTCTCAATCTTACCGGTAAAAACACATCACGATATTCCACGACGGCTTATACCGGGACTCAGATTTTTGATATAATTAAAAGTAAGTGCAATCCGGCCACTAAAAAGGTCCTCTCTCCCATGGTTGCGTACACCTATGATCCAAGAATCCCCCCAATTCCCCCAGGTATAACATACACTGACGGAACGATCGTCGGTAACCACTCGTATTCTGTGCTGGGGTTTTATGGTGATTCCTACATAGTCATGCGAAATCCATGGGGGCAGAAAGGAGCAGGACAAGGATCAGGTACAGTACTGGGCGATCCTGTGGGATTACCTACAGGTACACTTGCATCAGGAATCTGGAATAATATAAACCTTGCTGATGCAAACGACGCCATCTTTGGCCTCAAATCAGATGTATTCCGGAATTACTTCAAAGGATTCGGGTGGGTAAGCCTGTAATCAGTATTCTGGTGACCATCAGGAAAAGCAGAGTTTAAGGTTGTGAGAGCGGTAAAGGATATGGACCTGCATTTTGTTGTTAATGGATGGAGCGAACCGGCAAAAATGAGAAAGAAGGTAATAGTTCTCATTACAGTACTCCTTTTTTTCACATACCTTACCAGCTTTGTTTCTGCTCTCCCGAATGGCACCGAGACTCCCATCACCACCCAACCCACATGTTCATACCTGTCAGAGCCGGCAATTTATGGGGATAAAATCGTCTGGGAGGATACAAGAGACCCCGACACAAGCCAGATTTATATCTATGATTTGGTCACGGGAGAGGAATATCCGGTCAATTCGTCTCAGAATTTTCAATATCATCCGGCCATATTTGAAGACGCCGTTGTATGGACTGAGCCAGATTTTACCGGGGATATTTCAAAGATTATCAGGTACAACACGACAACCCGGACACGGGATGAATATCCAGGACATTATGATACAGGAATGTATGAATACAATTATCCCAAAATTTCCGGAAATACTGTTGTCTGGCAGGACTATAATACAACGACCAGTTCATGGGATATTTCTGCTGTAGCTGGTTCAGTACCGGATCTGATTATTTACGGTGATGGCGACCAGAAGCATCCGGAAATTTATCAGAATTTTATCGTATACGAAAACTGGACAGGTACTGCATACAACTCACCTTCTGATATATGGCTCTATAACCTGACTAACCACACAGCGGTTCCCATATCGGAAAATTTCTACCAGGAATCGCTGCCCCATATCCATGGCGAGAAAATCGTCTGGGAGGCATCCAACCTTTCCGGTGACGGAACCCATATTCATGTGTACGATCATGGTGTGATATCACGCCTCACACCGTTAAGTTCTCAGCCATTCGATCAGGTTCATCCTGCGATCTACGGTAATCATGTTGTTGTGGAAGATGCTCGCGATTCAGCACTCCACGACGTTTATGCCTATGATCTTGTAACCGGCAATGAGATCAGGGTCTCTCCAAAAACCCTGGCATTTTCGCAACTGAACCCTCACCTCAACGAAAACCGGATTGTGTGGGCGGATACCCGGTCTGCATCAAATAACATGGATGTCTATCTGTTTACTCTTGGTCCGGCTGTAGTATGCCCGTCCGCAGGTTTTTCGGCTTCTCCACCATATGGATCAACAGGACTTGTCGTAACCTTTGCTGATACTTCTCAGGGATCTCCAATCCTTCACCGCACATGGGATTTTGGTGACAGCTCTCCCCCGGTTCTTAACCCTGTCGGTCCGGTAACCCACCAATTTATGAGTGCAGGAATCTATCCCGTTAAACTTGCGGTGGGAAACGTGCTTTGCAGAAATAGTTCTTCGAATATCTGTAAAAATAAAATATTTATTGATGCTCCTCCCGAAGCCGATTTTTCCGCTGCACCGCTCTATGGCTTCGCTCCTCTCACAGTGCGTTTCAAAGATACCTCGTGTGGGGCACCAAAAAGCTGGATTTGGGACTTTGGGGATGGTACTACATCAGCCGAGAAGGATCCTGTGCATACCTTTACCCAACCGGGATCTGCCTATACGGTATCACTTACGGTCAACAATACCTTAGGAGGAGGGATCACAAATACCAAAATTCAGAAGGATTTCATCCATACACTTATAGGTTCAACAAAAAAATCTGTCACACCGGTTATCGGGATAACGACGTATCCATCGTACCACAAGTTATTTCTCGAATATAACAGCTCACTACTTCCTTCATTCAAAATAATAACCAATAATTCGCATCTTATATCTCTTCCACCCGAACAATATGGCTGGCAGACGATTAGTTTTATGTCTGCCGATAGCGCAGGGTTTGCAGAAAATGCAAACCATACCATTTCCGGCAGCTTCTCCGACGTATTATTCCATACAGGTGATCTGACAGCAACCAACCTCAGTTATCAGATTGGGATGAATTATCAGTTCAGGGATACGACATACCCCGTTCAATCTGTCACTACCTCTGAAATATGGGAAGGTGCACTACCGGCTGATATGACCGAATTCGAGTATTTTGCCTCCCTTGTCCCTCCAACGGGATTTACCAGCGTCAGTGCGGTTCCATTCACGGCTCATGTGACAAAAGATCCTCCCTTTGGTCAGGGATCTGCTACAATTAATATAAGTATCAGTTCTTCATGGTACGATAACCATCAGGAAACACCAACCACTCCTGTTATCATCATCGGAACCGGCAAAGATTCTCAAGGTAATAGAATTGGTGCAGGTTTGAAACCAGTTCGAACCAGGGCAGGAGATATTGACTATTTTGTTGCAGATGTGCCGGGTTACCTTACCAACTTTGGACTTGCGCAGGTATCCGGCTCCGGTAACCCCATCCAGCTCATCACCCTGACTGTTGCAAGTCATATTGGATCCGGAGAGGGGGTTGGAGGGGGAAGCAGTAAACCGGTTGCAGTCCAGAACACAGCAGCCCCGGAAATAAAACCACCGATACCTCCTGATCCGGGAAAAACTGCCAAAATATACTCAAACCTGCAGGGGGTAATATCTCAGGCGACTACACTCCAATCAACTGACGGTCTTGCAAAGGTCACTATCAGCGAAGGAATTGTTGCAAAAGACAGTAGTGGTAAGGCGCTCTCATTAATAACCATCAAAGCAATTCCTGCAGACAGTGTGCCTGCCATTCCCCCCGGATCTGCATTTGTTTTTAACGGTATGGCGTACGAGCTACAGCCGGATAGCGCTACGTTCTCTCCGGCAATATCAATCAGTTACACGGTTCCGCAGGCACGCTGGGGACAGGATTTTTTAGTAAAAACGTTTGATACGACATCTGGTACCTGGCAAGATATACCTACCAGATACAATGCGAGTACCGGAATAGTCACCGCCGAAGTGTCGCATTTCTGCTGTTTTGCGCTCTTCACCAAAGCGGTTCCTCCCTCCCCAACAATAACACCTTTTCCTGCGCAACTCGCCCCGCAAGTGGCAGCACCCCCTCCCCCTACAGCGATGTCCACCTTCTCAGGGATGGTCCTCTGGATTGTTGATATGATGACAAAAAATGTTCTGGTTATTGCGGGAATTGTCATCGTCGCAGTTGCATTATTCCTGTATGGCAGGAAGCGCAGGCGTGATCGGGTGATGTACCTTCGCTAATACCTTTCCTGAAGGTTATATACCTGCGGTGCAGGTTTCTGTTTTGTCATATCGTCCTGAATCCCCTTGAAGATCCCAAGGGCAATAATAATAACCGGGACGATCTCAAGTCTCCCGAGCCACATGAGAATTATAAAGATCCATTTAATGGAGAGTGGACTTGCTTCAGAGATGAATCCGACCGTAAGCCCCACGTTGCTCAGTCCTGAAATCAGTTCAAAGATTACTTCATCGAGCCGGAAAGAAGTAATGTACACATGCAGGGAGATAATTGTCGCAACAAATATTGTCAGAACATAGACAACGATAACGAGCATGTTCCGGGAGATGGCAAGCTCCGAGATC
>Ga0208980_10000977_pt1 | contig 17053 bp, 38 predicted proteins | sample WetSurMetagenome_3_FD_187993 | JGI IMG/M metagenome (GOLD analysis project Ga0208980, IMG submission 187993) | Wetland microbial communities from Twitchell Island in the Sacramento Delta, sample from surface sediment Aug2011 Site A1 Bulk (version 2) | ecosystem: Environmental > Aquatic > Marine... | reverse complement strand
GTTTTTTACTCCGCGTGGATTTTTAAGGAGCGTGCATGCTACTCGATGTAATGTTAACACTAAGTCCCTTTATCTTGACGGCTGTTGCGGTATGTTATGCAAAGCGCTGGGAAAAGAAGTACTTAGCTGGTATAAAAGATCCAGAGATTCGTTACTGGGCACAATTAAGGTTTACGCGTTTCTGGAGTAGACCGTAGTATGGGGGTGTTGCGATTATGAATGCTACGATAATAATTGGTATAATAGTTTTAGCGGTGGTGGTGTTGGGTTTACTCGGTTGGCTTTTTTCTACTATGTCGGGGTCGGAACTGATATGGTGGTCGTAGGGGGTACCCGACGGAACTAAATTCATAAACAAAGAAAGAGAACCGTGGTTGAAGAGGAGGGATGACGAAATGAAAGTCATAGAGATAGAAGAAAAAGAAGATGGTTCGGCAGATCTAATATTGGAGCTGTCGGACGAGGAGTCCAGACTTCTGATTGAGTATGCGGTTATCGATATTTTGGAGAAGGCTTTAGAAAAATAATCTAGTAAATTCAATAAAGAATTCTATAATACGAAAGGGAGTCGGTAATGAAAAAAAGTAGGAAGAAGAAAAAGAAACCTCATGGTGTACAATTTCCAGCTGAAACAAAGTCATGGGAAGCTATAAAAAGGGACATGTTTAGAAGGAAATTTGGTGGAGGAAAAAGCAAGTAATGTATTCTGCTACGATTGAAGTTAAGATGCCTAGACAATGCTATTTTTGTCTTGAAACTTTTAATGGTATAAACGATTTCGCAATATTGGAAGGGCATGTTTTTTGCCCGCGTTGCGGCTACGAAGTAATGGAATCTAAACTTGAGGTAGTTAAACAAGAGTCCACACCGGAGGATTATGGTCATGACATGCGACTCAAACGAATCGGAGCAGCCACTCGGTAGATTAGTAAAGGACTTCTTTTCTTATATCGATTGCGTGGATTATGTTCCGCCCGAATGGATATCGTGGATCGACGGGGAAAGTAATTACAAGCCGTTTAGTATGCAATATATCGAATGCAGAAACAACGGTAATTTGTTTCTTGAGAAATGCCATTGTTGTAGCGATAGTTTACTTATGTGCAAGAAATATGGTGGACAATGCATAAGCAACAAATGTAAAGCGGAGAGACTGAAGGAAAAACCGGATGGGCCAGATAGTCAAGTGCAACCATTGTGATTACATAGATTACAAAGATGGTGAGCCTGGCACTTGTCCTTTATGCGGATCGAAAACTAAAAAACTAGAATTACCATTTAAAGATGAGTCTATAGCTGTAAAGGTTATGGATACAAACGATAGATGGGTGGATTCCACAATACCCTTTGAGAAAGCTGAAAAAGCCATTGATTCGATTATAGGCAAAAGCTTAGATAAGGTAATTGTAAACGATTATACCAGGCATAGAGTGTTTCTTATGGTTAAGGCTTACACATGGGTCTTACTTAAGAAACATCCTCAATTATGGCTGGATATCCATGTTTTGGTTAGGGGCATTACCGAGATTTTAACTTTAAAGATCGAGGCGCCTAAAAGTATCGGCTAATTAATGGTGATTTATGAAGATTTATTTTATTGATGGAAAAGTGATTGCTCAAAGTGGTGATGTCAAAGTCTATGAGATGGATGGTAGTCTGTATTTAGATATAAACCATACCATGTGGATGCGCACAGATGAAATCAAAGAGATCGCTGAGCAGATTGGCGACAAGGTCTTTGGCGATTGTCTTGAGATAGGTTTGGGACTAGGCATTGCTTCGGACTACATGCTTTCTCACGGCGCGAAATCTTTAACCACCATTGAAATAAATCCCGATGTAATTAAAGTTTACAAACAGCTTAACGAAGTTAAGCCTAATCATAGAATAATTCAAGGCTCTGGTAGGGATTTCTTGGTCTCTACCGACGAGCATTTCGATTTTGTATTTTTAGACTTCTATAGTCTAATAGATGAGGAGACGATTGGAGAGATAGGGGATTACACAAATTTAATCATTTCCAGACAGATATTAGAGTCTGGAGGGGAAATTGTAGCGTGGTTTGATCCTTATACGCCGGACGAAATAGCAGAAACCTTCAAACAATTTTTCATTGAAAGGGGTTTTATCTTATGCAAAGCGTAGTGCTATTGAACGGGGACTATACTTACCTGAACACCATTCATTGGAAAAAAGCAGTGAAGCTAATGGTGAAGGGGAAAGCCACAGTTCTGAAGTTCGCCCAGGAGGCGGTCAGAGCTGGGGAACGTGTAATTCAGATTCCTTTGGTAATGAAGTTGATCAAAATAATTAGAACCATCTATCGTAGCAAAGTTCCTTTTAGTAAAAAGAACGTTATGATAAGGGACAACTTTGTCTGTCAATACTGTGGATCTGTTGAAGAACTAACCATAGATCACGTTATGCCTTTGTCTCGTGGTGGGGTTTCTTGTTTTGAAAACTGCGTAACCGCTTGTAAGAAGTGTAATGCCAGAAAAGCTAACAAGACTTGCATAGAGGCACAGTTGTATATAAGGAAGACTCCGGTTGCTCCTACTATTGCTGAATTCACCCGCCTAAAGGCTCAAAAAGCCCTGGTCTTTGATTTGCTTAAGGAATTAGGAATTTACTAACTAAATTAGGAGGTTCCGTTATGCTATACGCATTCCTTGGAGCGGCCGTCGTTCTAGTAGGTTTAATCGTATTCCAACTAATTAGAAAAAAGAAAGAGGAGGGAAGTAACGTGCCCGATATCAACGTAACTCCCGACACTTCGGGAAGAGCGCCGATTAAAAAGGCGCTACTGGTTGGAATTAATAATTACAAACCTGAGTTAAATGCGAATTTAAAAGGTTGTGTGAATGATATTGAAAATGTCAGAGACATCCTGATTAGGATTTATGGTTTTAACCCTGATAATATCCGTGTTTTAACTGACGATCGTGCTACTAAAGCAGCAATTCTTGAAAGATTGACCTGGTTAGTGGATAAATTGGCTACCGGCGATGAAATTGTCTTTGATTACTCTGGACATGGCAGCCAGGTGAGAGATAGGGAAGGTGACGAGTTGAATGATCAAATGGATGAAATTCTTTGTCCCTATGATCTCAATTGGGATGACCCATTAACAGATGATATGTTGGCAAAGATATTCTCAGTAGTTCCAGAAGGTGTTTATCTTACTGTTATTATTGACGCTTGTCACAGTGGCACAATTACCAAAGAGTTGTTTGGGGCTTGCGAGCAGAAGCAATACATAAAAGCTAGGTTCATTATGCCGCCTTTTGACATCAGATCCAGAACTCTTAGTAGAGATAAGATTTTCGAGAAGAAGTCCCTTAAAAACATCATGAAAGACGCTGGTCAAAACCATGTTCTGCTGGCTGGTTGCAAAGACGATCAGACTTCAGCTGATGCTTACATAGATGGTAAATATCAGGGCGCTATGACCTGGGCTTTTACGAGTTCGGTAAAGGAAAATCCTAAAGAAAGCTGGAAAGATGTTTACGCAGCTTTGTTAGCTAAGATGAAAGGATTTACTCAAACACCACAATTATCTGGAGACGATGATCTTTTAGTTAGACCTTTATTCGGAGGCGTTTAGTTGTTTATGTGGTTGGCTTTAACACCGGCGATGATTGCATGTGTACTGGTCTTATGTTGTATAATCAGAAATCGAAAAAAAGATTAACTTTGAATATAAAAATAGCAGAAAAGTGGGGCTTTTGCTCCACTTTTTTGTTTTTTATAACTAGTAAAAGATTAAATTTGTTCTATAATACATATAACGACCACGATGAGGTTTTACAAATGAATGATGGGATTATGCAAAGAATAGAGAGGAAGTTGGACATACTGATCCAAAAAAATAATATTGATATGTGTCCAGTCCATACTGAAGAATTAATGGCTGTTTTTAAGACATTTTCCGCTGGAAAAGACAAAATCAAATGGGCTCATAGATTATACAGATGCCCCGCATGTGCTTTGGAGCGCGGAATAGTAGAAGACAAAAATTACGATCCTGAAACAATAAAAACAATAGATAGGGATTAAGGAGAATTAAAATATGTCAATGGGAGCACCTAATTTAAATCCATCTTATGATTTTCGTATAATCGAGAATTACGAAGCTCATAGATTCGAACTACAAACAAAGAAATTCATTGGATGGAAAACAATAGCCACTGGTGATAGCATACCTCGTCTAGAAGAAAAAGCGAAAGCTTATCGGAGAGGTTATAGAGTGATAAAGGAGTTTAATTAATATGCCTTACGTAACACAAGACAAGAGGCGCATTTTAGACGAGATCGTTTCTGAAATGTGGGCTGCAAATGTAAAAGCTGATGGGGATCTTAATTACATTTTATTCGCTTATTGTAAAAGATGCATTAAGCCATCTTACAACAACTTCAAGAATTACCTTGGCGAACTAAATGAGTGTGCAGAAGAAATAAGACGTAGATTATTAGCTGACTACGAAAATAAAAAAATAGAAGAGAATGGAGACGTAGAATAATGGAATTAAGTGATATTGAGTATTTGGGAACACCATACTCCAATGGAAGTTGTTATTTAATCAACTTCAGAGCGGAGATGGTGGATTTTATTGCGAGTGAATTAACAAAACAAGGTAGGTGTATTTACTCACCTATTAGCTCTTGGCATCTGAACGCCTGCCGATTTAACATGCCCAAGACTTTCGAGTTTTGGCAGCATCTTAATCTTTCTTTCCTCTCGAAATCCAAAAAACTGATAGTGGTTATGTTGCCAGGATGGGAAATCTCGGTCGGGTTACAGGATGAAATAAGATTTGCAAAAGAAAATAATATTGAAATCGAGTATTTAGATCCTACGCCTTATTTTGAAATGATTAAAGTCCAAGGAGAGTATTAGTATGGATAGTCAAATAGAGAGTATTGTTAAAGTTTTAAAGGAAAACGAATATAGATTAACAGATGGGTATCGTTATTATTATTCCTACGACAAAGATCATCACTATATTCCAGAAAATATGACTATAGAAGAAAGTAAAGCTTTTAATGAAAACGTTATTTTACGAGAAGTAGCAATAGAAATACTTAACAAATTAAAGGAGAATTAATATGTCGGAATCAAAGAAACGTAATTATGTTTATCTAGCGGGTCAAATAAACTCAAACCCCAGAACCTATGGGTGGCGGGAGGAGTTCACCAAACTCGTGGAGGATGAGCCGCATATTGTTGTAGTCAATCCTTGTGCTAATAAGTTTAATCAAGGCATGAGAGAGCTAACCGGGGACGGATTACAGTTTGCAAAAGAAGCTGTTAAGAGATCTCAAAAGATATTGAGAGCCAAAGACTATCAGCTAGTTAAAATGTGCAACGTTATAGTTGTTCATCTTTGCTTTAGCACCCCTGAAAAACCTATGATTGGGACAATTCAGGAATTGACCTGGGCTAGAGATGTCTTTTACACCCCCGTAATTGCAATTACCGAGGGCGAAGAAAGTATCTATACCACCCACCCTTGGATTGACGAGTGCTGTAGTGCTAAGGTTGGGACTGTTAAAGAAGCCGCGGATATGTTAAAAATGTTCTTTGTGGAATACTAAAAGGTTATTAATATGAAATTACAAAGATACAGTTTTGTGGAAGAAGATCAGGGCATTGGAGAATTCAAAGACAATGCTGGTGAATGGGTCAAATGGGAAGAGGTCGAATCTTTATTAAAAGCCTATTTAACGTTGAATTATAAATTCAATGAAATAAAACATATTTTGTCCGATATTATAATTGTAAAAACCGAGATATGAAATTTCTACTTCCCATACAAAAACAACACCCTTCTGCTGCTAATCCAGATGGTTTAGCCACGGATATCTTTTGTGCCAAATGTTTGACACACGAAAGACATTTCAAAGGGGGACATAGCTGGTCTCCAGATTTGTGTCCATGTGGTTGCGAAGATACAGTTGTTTGGTATGAAATGAATCCAGTTCAAAAACTTAAAGCTCAGTTTGTTTATTATAGGAACGAGGAAAAAGAGAAGATAAAACTATGAACGAAGATCTTTTAAACAAGCTTAACAAAAAACTGGACGCCATTGCAAAAGCTACTGGAATATATTTTTGTCCTAACTGTGGCAGTGAACATTACGAAAGACAATATAGAGCATTTACCAGCGACTGCCCTGGGCTTGGAAGTCCTTTGACTTTTGTACCTTTAAATACTCGTAAATGTGAGGAGTGTGGACATGAGGGGAATGCGACCTAAAGACGCTGAAACTAAAGAATTCGAGAAAATGAAAGCGAAAGCCGGCGCTCTGGGTTTTTCAGAGTGGGATGCTAGAGAATCTAGGCGAAAAGTATCTGATGAATTTGGGCTTTGCAGTAGATGTGAGTATATGAATATGGCTAAAAGTGGTGACGTAGTTCGACACGCTAAATGTGATATATTCAGTATTAGATTAAGTATTGAACATCCTATTACGGAATGTACTGGTTTCTTTAGGCGCGGACACCCATCGCTCGAAGACATGTGGCAAAATGCGGTGATGATAAATCCACCAAAAGATCCATTAGGTTTTCAGGGAGGTTAATAATGAAATATTATAGACTTGCACATAGTCAATTCCCAGGCAATTTTGTGGTCTGGGACAACGTGGACGATATGGTAAACGAAGTTAAAATGCATCTAACTGAGGGGCAATTGGGTGATGAGGTTTATGTCAGTATTATAGAAATGAGTGATGAAGAATTTGCTTCATTAGAAGAATTTAAGGGATATTAAAGGAGAATTACTATGGATTACCAGAATTTAATTAAAAAGTATGTTTGTGCGCCGGTTTTATCAAAAATTACTAAATGCAATCAAGTTCCTGACATAGTAGAATTTGAGATTTATGATTTTAACGATACCAAACCAAAAGAGTCTATGGAAGGTCTAGCCAAACTTTACAAAGAATGTGGGTTGGCTAAAGATCCATATTGGCATTTCTTTATAGAAGGTAAGTTTATAGTTTTAAGATGTTCTCTGGAGTCTTGGAAAAAAGTATATGGCTATTTAAAAGACAACGATTTGATGTATCTGGGGCCACGTACTTGGAAAGAGCCTTGGGCGATTACAAAAAGATACCAGCACTCTATCTTTAGAAATCTGTTCCATGATATTTCTGAAGCAGTGATGGTTTTGTGTCACGATGAATTGATCGGTGATCATCACGATTACTTCGTCTATTCAATCGCAGAAAGAATGATCCATGCGTGGTTTAATCATAATGCATATTTAAACGCATCCGTGGGCACTGGCATTGATACCTATGGGGATTCACAGCATTGGGAAGCCGGAATTACTGCAAAGATAGCTCTGGATAGGGCTTCTTTTGGTGGGCGCTACACGTATATTCTAAAACAAGAGGCGGAAAGAAAAGCCAAGGAAAATGGAAAAGAAAACACAGATAATTGACATTTTCTTCCTGAGAATGGCTGAGGATATAACTAAGTTTTATCTAACTTATTACGCCGACTATCCTTTTAGGATTATGAGTTTTCATCTTCAGCTTTTGGAAGAATTGTATGAAAGAAGCTCATTCGTTGGGTTAAAAGGCTTTGAATTAAGGCAAGCTAAGGAGTTCTTTCTCGAAGACTTGCAAAACAAAGTAAATGATTTATCATATATTTATGTCTAGTAAATTTAGAATTGAATTCTATAATAAGATTAGTGTGGTATTCCGGTATCCACACAAAAACCTTACCTGTTATCCGCAATTGTACCTCAACACTGACACCGTGTAGGTATGATCAATAAAAGGAGGTTTACAAATGCGGAGACACGACAAAAGGAGTCAACTATGTAGGTTAAACGCCTAGATGGGGCTTAGGCTAAGCAAAGAGGGCCTCCTAGTAAATTTCTCACATTTAAATCGTGTAGATAAAAATACTAAGGAGAAAATAACTATGAGACCTAAAATGCTAGAACTTAAGAACTACTTAAAGAAATTAGCTTTTGAAATCAGAGAATACAAAAAAAAGCACAAAGAAGTACAGAGGCAAAACGGTGGTGGCGGAAGTAAATATATTGGAGAAATTTATCATCGACAATTTCTCTATAGACACCATCATATTGCCTATTCTGAGTTGCGCGGTAAAACGCGTGAACAGATTGAAAAACCTAGAGAAAATAACAAGCCCAACGAAAAAATTATTGAGAAGATCAGGAAGGACTACACAGATGAGCCACAGGCTTTATGTGCTAGTGCGTAAGGATCTTTCTCAGTCTTATAGGGCTGTGCAGGCTGGTCATGCTGTAGCTGAATGGTTGCTGCATGACCGGTCTTGGAATAACGAGACTCTCATTTACTTAACCACTAAAGATGAAAGTACTTTGAATCGTTGGGTAGATAAACTAGACTTTAGGGGTATTAAGTGGGTGGGTTTTCGAGAACCTGATATAGGTAATCAATTAACTGCAATTGCGGTTTTAAGCGATGGAAAGATGTTTAGGAATTTGGAATTACTATAAAAAGGACAAGGTAATAGAAAATGAATAAGAACATAAAGCATTTAATTAGTAGAGGAATAGTTAAATTCAAAAGAAAATGGGAATGTAATCCGGAGTATTTGTTTTTGGAAAATGATCAACTTGCTGATTTAACTAACACCGACAGTGGCTATGCGGACGGAGGAATTGAATCATTAGAAGAAGGCGTATTGTCCAAAAGAGCTTTGATGTGGCAGATGGCTGTAAATTCAAAAGATTCTTTTGAGGAATTTTCGGACTCGGTTTATGGCAAACACAACTCACTCAAAACCAATGTTTATTGCGAGGACGGGTTGGAATTACTTTTTGTTAGTGTAGTTGAACCTGGATCATTGCTTTCTAAACCTATAATGGACGAAGAAAGGCTTAATTGGCCGTACATGCTTAGAGATGATTTCGCGGTGGAATCCAGCACTGCAAAGGAATTGATATCTCAGTTGAAAGGATTCAAACATCCGTTAGTGCAGATATCGGCGCGTTTTGTGGGAAGTGGACTTTGTATGAGATTTACTGGAAAATATAAACACAAAGAGCATGTGGAAAACTATAAGAAAGTGGTAATGGATTTTTGTAAGGAATTTAAAGCAGAAAATAAGTGCATGTCGTCCAGCGGTCAGGGCCTCAGTCTCTAAAACTGAAGACGGGGGTTCAAGTCCCTCCATGCGCACATTTAGTCTTTGGAGAACAATATGAAATTAGAAACCGGTGATATCATTCTTAGCAGCAAAAAAAGTATTATTGCTCGCTTTATGAACTGGTTTCAGGCTGACCCTGTTTTTTGGGGGCATGTTTCAGTAGCTAAAGACGATGAAACAGTATGGGAAGCTAGTTATATTTTAAAAGAAACCCCAGTCCATGAGATTATTGACAGTGGGCCTTTTAAGATGATACGTAAGAGTGGGTTGACCGAAGAACAGAAAGAGATAATGCGCCAGGAGGCTCCCAAGTTGTTGGGCTGTCCTTACGGGGTTTTTAGAATTTTTTTGCAATTACTTGATCATGTTTTTCACACCAACTGGTTTACTGAACAAGACGATCAAGAAAAATTGCAAGTTTGTTCGAGTTATGCCGCTTGGATTTACGACAAGGCTTGTGGATACAGATTTAATGGGGTGGATTGGGAATCCTGTGATCCAGATGACATAGATGATGATTCCCTATTGTTTCCGGAACGGTGGACGGTTTTAGACGAAAGGAATTCTGACTTAAGGGTTATAAGGAGGAATTAACATGGCAGATTATGATGTTGCTTTCGACATTACTCTTGCGCACGAGGGCGGGTATGATAACGATCCCGACGATGCAGGTGGAGAAACTTACAAAGGTGTGGCTAGAAAATATTATCCTACATGGGCTGGCTGGGCGATTATAGACGCCGCTAAAGAGGAGCCCAACTTTCCAGATTGTCTAAAGGATAATATAGTGTTGGATTCCATGATACGAGAATTCTACAGAATCAATTATTGGAATAGGTTTGACGGAGATGGTTTATCCGAACAACTATTAGCCAACGAGCTTTTTGACACCGGGGTAAACATGGGAGTTTCAAGAGCCGTAGAGTTCTTACAAAAAGCTCTCAACGTTTTAAACAGAAATGGAAAGTTATACGATGACATCGGGGAAGATGGAAAATTTGGGAACGACACTATAACAGCTTTAAGTGCCTATCTATCAACCGACAGCGTGAACCTCTTGTTGAAGATAATGAATGTTCTACAAGGCATGCATTATATCGAATACGCAAGAAAAAGCCCAACCCAAGAGAAATACATGCGTGGATGGATGCAAAGAGTTGAATTTATTAAGAAATAATGGTTATGGGTAAAATAATAGATTTAACAAATAAAAGATTCGATAGATTACTCGTGATGCGGTTTAGTCATAAGGACAAGTATCATAAAGCCTACTGGATATGTAAATGTGATTGTGGAAAAACTAAGACTATTGCTGGATCTTCCTTAAGAAGACATCTTACTAATAGTTGTGGGTGCTTTCGAATTGAAAAATTGAAATCCGATCATAGAAGACTTTTATTAAAAAAATTAAATACAAAGAACGGTAAATGGGTAGGTAAAGATAATCCTTTTTATGGTAAAAGAGGAATCAAAAACCCCGCGTATAGAAAGGAAGTTCGTGATAAGATATCCCTATCAAAAATGGGGAACAAAAACCCGGCTTGGGTTAATGGTAAATCCCACGAACCTTACTGTGATGTGTTTTTTGATAAAGAATTTAGAACAATAGTTTTGAATAGAGACAAGCATGTTTGCCAGAATTGTGGCGTAACAAGATTGTTAAGTTTAAAGGTCTTCGACCAAAACCTAGCTATACACCACATAAACTATGACAAGAAAGATTGTGATCTATTCAATTTAATTACAGTATGTTCAAGTTGTAATGCTAAAGCCAATATAAATAGGTCGTATTGGCAATCACATTATTACAACTTGATGAAAAGTCGTTAATATGAAACGACTATCAAGTGGTGGGGGAGGATATATGTGTGATGACAAAAAGGAACCTGCGCGAAATAATTTTAGCATTAGCCTTATTCTTCAATCCGTTTGGTTACAACGAAGTATTTTATGGTATAATGACGCTCACAGGCTCCTATTTGAGTGCTGCCGTAGCTATGTACTGTATAGCAGCCGCGTTGTTCTCAATTTACTTGGTATTAAGATGGCGTGATAAAAGAGTTGAGAAGAGTTAACATTGCGGGCGTAATTCAGTGGTAGAATGGCACGTTGCCAACGTGTTCGTCGCCAGTTCGATCCTGGCCGTCCGCTCCAAAAACAGTGAGATAGGTAGATAGACAGGTAGAAATTAGGAGGAATATAGATATGATACTGAAAGTAAGAAATTCCGGTGATTGGTGGATCTGGGATAATATCTGCAAAGTCAGATATACCAGTAAGAAGTTTAAAGAGGTCGATTTTAAAGGGTACATTGATTACCATTGCCCTGATATAATTCTAGCTAAAGATTTTAGTGAGGTAGCTAGTGGTAATCTCGACTATATTAAAAGCTTCATAGAAATATGTTATAGAGACAAGGATGATAATGAAAAATTGGTTTTATTTGATGATGTGGGTTATCTCTGCAGCGATGAAGGTAAAACCATAGAAAGATTATCGGCTTAGTGAGAACTACCTATCTCACAAAAAGGAAGTAGTGTAAAAATGGAAACAGAACAAGTATTCAAAATAGACGAAATTTACACCCTCAAGGCAGACCCACAAGAAATACATGTAGTGGCAAATGTTCTTTTTCTTTATTGTGTGCCGTGTAATGCTAATTTTCAAGTAGCGGCGGAAGAGGGAAAGACAACCAAATGTGATTATGGAGTTAGTATAATTACCAATGTTTTTGTTTGCCCCTTTTGTGGTGGGCGAGTTGAAATAATGGATAGACGATACGGGCATTTCGACAAATTGAACGATTACTATGGTACAACGGTGAGTTGCTAAAATGCCAGAAATTGAGTACTATTGTCCAACATGTAGTGGAATAATCCCATTTGATCAAGGACTAGTTAATGTGGTAGTAGTATGTTCCACTTGTAATGAAGTTATGGAAAGACGGGAAAAAGAAGAATAATGCGGACTTAGTTAAATTGGTAGAATAGCGGCCCCCAAGCCGAAGATCCCGTTCGAACCGTGGAGTCCGCTCCAAAACTAGGAGAAAACAAATGACAAAAGAACAGCTTTTAAAAAGAAAGACTGTTTTAGAAAAACAAATAAAAATGTGGGAAGATAGGATAGTACAGGAAAAGAATAAAGAGAAAGAAAAAGCATTATTCGTAACATTAAATTCTTTAAAAGTAAGTTTGGACAGAATTAAAAAACAATTAGAAGAATAACGCCGCCGTAACTCAGTAGGTAGAGTATCTGCATGGTAAGCAGAAAGTCCTCGGTTCGAGTCCGAGCGGTGGCTCCAAAAACCAAAGGAGATTTTTATGTCTAAGAAAAAAGTAATTGAATCAACAGTGGAACCGGTAATTGAAGCTGAAGTAGTAGAAAAAGAACTTAGCCCTCAAGAAAGAGTTGGTGCATGTAATTCAGCTATCGCCGACGCTTTGCGAAAGTTTAATTGTGATCTTATGGTAAGTACTGTTTTAGAGCCGCCTAATGTTGTAAGACCTATCATTAGGATTGTACCAAAACCATAAATTAAGCGACCATCGTATAGTGGTAATACCTTAGCCTTCCAAGCTAAAGCGGTGAGTTCGATTCTCACTGGTCGCTCCAAAAAACAAAGAGGCCACAATGTACGCATGTAAAATCTACGAGACTAGGCCAGATGTATGTAGAAATTTCCCACCGCGCCCTATAAAAATTAGGCGCTTTCCATCTTGTTCTTATAGTTTCGATTCTAAAGGCGTTAGACATGGGGAATGTAACCGCTATTGTGGAGAATGCTGTTTTTTACACAAAGATATTTTTGGTTTAGGTAGAAAATTTAATGGGGAACCATGCCCATTTTTGATTAAAGTTTAGCAAAGGATTTGTATTCCGGCATAACAGCCACAAAGGAGAAAAAACAATGTCGGACGTAACCAAAATAAGTGGGGTTAATTTTCAAAATCTTAGCAAATTTTCTACTGTTGAAATGGAAAAGATTGCTGGCTTTTTACATTCAACTACTGTAGTTGAAAATTGGGTGGATTATTTAAATCAAAATCTATGGAGCACTGGAGATTATTTAGCTACTATATCCGGAAGCACTGTTTGGATATTCGGTAATCAGACGTCTACATCTTCAATAAATAGGGATGGTTCAAAAGCCTGGGGTCAGATGGGGACACCTACTAAAGTTAGAATCAATGTAGAAAAAATCAACGCTTCAGATCCCGATGCTGTGCTAGATTATATATTGATCAGAGCGCTGGATTCTGCTGGAGAACCTCAGATGTATAGTGTACTTAATTATGCCCCAACAGAAGATATCACTATAACTAATGCTGGATTGGAATTAGAGGCGGATTTAAATTGGAGTCAAGGCACCCCGCCTTTGGATGTCCGAATGGTGGTTTTTCAACCAGCGGATACCGATCCCTATGATTTAAAAGTAACTAAATTGGATTTCCTAGATGCTAATGATCCGACGAGTTATATAAACACCAATCCAAAATTTAAACATACTAATTTATCAACTGATTGGACGATAAGTGGTACTGGGCCTATAGTATATGATTCCAGTAGGCTTGGATTTATAAAAATATCCCCGGTTGAAGTGCAAGATCCACCAGGGACATGGCAAGTTGGATATAACTATTACGTGGATCATACTACTACAGTCTATCCTGGTGTAAGATATGTATGTATACAAGATCATGTTTCCGCAGCGAATAACGAGCCTGGATCTGGTCAATACTGGCAGAGTTATTGGGCACAAGAATATTTTTATCTAACCGCTAGTGGGGATTGGAGTGTTGGTTTTAGACCATCTTCTATAGTTATTGCATCACAAGTAGACACCCATTTTGTAGATTATCAGTATGGTGCAACATACTATATACAACTATTTGATACTGATGGAAATGCCATAGGTAACAATACTATAGCACATAGTACTGAAACTGGTTTTACGATAATGGAAATATGGCCAGATTTTAATACATATGGTAAAGATTTATATACAATAAGATTACGAAAATCTGATTATTATAAACCAGATTTTATTAGAATTCGTTCTATAGGATTCTGGTACGATGACTAAAAAAGTTTTACTAATGTGGTCTGGAGGAGTGGATTCTACCGGAACACTTTATCAGCTTTTAACTGAGCCTCAATATAAGGAGTTTAAAGTATATATTCATCATATACACATTATTAATAAAGAAGGTCGAGTTGAAGCAGAAAAAGTAGCATGTGAAAAAATAATAAAGTATCTAAAAGATAAAGGATTTATTTTTGACTATACTGAAAATTCATTAGACTTTAATTTTATGAGTTCTGGTTTACCGGCCGATATGGATTTAGCATATTTTATGTCTGGTTGGATATGTAGAGTAGACCCTACAATAACGCATATTAGTAGGGGAAGAACTTATGACGATGGGCTTAATGATGCTGTTTTTAGTTCTCGCGAAAGAGGGTTGAAAATATTAGAGATTTTAACGGGAAGTCCAACACCAGATCATATATTTACCCAAACACATTTAACTAAAAAACAAGTTTGGGAATTAATGCCTAAAGAATTAAGGGGGTTGTGTTGGTATTGTAGATTTCCTATTAAAAATAATGATGGATCTTTTTCGATTTGTGGACAATGCCACACCTGCCATGCCATGAGTCAAATACTCAACTAAAGCAGGTTATCCAAAACCAAAACTAGTCAAACGAGGTGGAGATGGGATATCTTATAGGAGTTTTGGCTTTGGTATTCTTAGTTGGTTTACTAGGTATTTGTTGTAGGATGTTAAGTAGAGTGGGGAGCGATGATTACGAATGTTTTAAATAGGAGGCTATTAACATGCCGTTATCAAGGGAAATTACATTCAGCAAAGCTTTTAAAGTGATTGTTGGAGCAGTACTGGGTTTCGCCGCTTTAGCCGGCGCTATTGTAGGGTTTGATAGAACCTATGTTAAAGTAGAACAAGCCACCGCCATAGCCTCGGACAAAGCCACTGCGGCTAAAATTGAAGTCGCTCAAACTCTCCAATCACAACAAAAAGTCTATGAACGACAGCAGCAGATTAATGATGCCAGATTTTTGGAAATACTTAGATGTCAGAAAGTAGACGTGCAAAAGGAATTATCAAAAGATCCTAACAATTACGATCTTAAGGATAAGCTAGAAAGGTTAGATAGTCAAATAAGAACCCTAGAAACAGAAGTTTATCCAGCTAGACCTAAATAATTGGGGAGTAGCGCAACAGGTAGAGCAACTGGCTCTGAACCAGTCGGTTGAGGGTTCGAGTCCTTCCTCCCCAGAACCAACCTTCCAATAATCTAACCAGTTATTATAGATGGATATAGCCATCTTCTCATCTTTTTATTTTTCCACATAACTTATTGATTTAGCGAAGTAATTTAAACTTCGCAGAAATCTTAATAGGCTTTTTGGAGGAGTAATGCCTGTTATTTTCACAAGACCAGCTGGAACGGCTGGACAAAGTTCATATTCCGCGAGTGACATTATAAATGATTCCACGGTTTCTGGAGTATCGGTAAAGGATGCTTTGGAATTTTTAGCTACTGGTGGTTTCGATGTAAGTAGATTCATCTACAACCAACCTTTAACCACTATTAGCGGGAACACTTTTTCGATACCTGATCCCCCAGTATCGGGTACGGTACAGGTGTATATCAACGGGCTATTGCAAGAGCCAGGCGTTGGTAAGGATTATATGATTTCAGGAAACATAATTACGTTTGCAGACGATGTATATTTAGGCGATATTTTACTCGCGAGTTACATTAAAGAAATCTAGTAATCCTATGGGAGGTAACGATTGAATGGCTACAAAAATTAGAGGCGCGCAAATTAATAATGCGATCGCTGGTGCGGGGCTAGAACTTACCGCTAGTGGTGTTCTCAATATTTTAGTAGATGATTCATCTATTGAAATTAATGTAGACACCCTACAAGTAAAAGCTGGCGGTATTAGCAACACCATGCTTGAGAATGACAGCGTGACCATTACAGCTGGCGACGCTTTAAGTGGCGGCGGTGAAGTAGATTTAGGAGGTACCATAGAATTAGATGTTGTTGCAGACGGTACCACCATTTCTGTTGCCGGCGACCAGCTGAGTGTTATTGCCAGTGGTATTGATCATGGATCCATCTCTGGACTAGCTGATGATGATCATACTCAATATATTTTGGCTGATGGTACCAGAGCTTTCAGCGGCATATTTGAATCTGTCGGTATGGAGCTCACAGAAGGAGACGTTAAGCTCTTTTCAGCTCCTGCCGCGAGTGGTGTAAGTGGTATTACTGCCAGTGGCACAACTTCTGCTACCTTTGGGCAGGCTGTTTATGTAGACGCTAGTGGAGAGTATGTGGCCGCAAAAGCCGACTCTGGAACCACTATGCCTGCTGTTGCTTTATCTACTGGGGCTGGTAATGAAGTAATTAATCAAGGTTTTATAACTGATCCTGGTTGGAGTTGGACTCCTGGTGGTTTGATTTATGTTTCCGACGGAACCGCCGGTGCTTTGACTCAGACAGCTCCTACCGCCAGTGGTTCTCAGGTTCAGGTAATTGGTGTGGCCACTAGTGCTACTACAATGTATCTTGATCCTGATTTGACTTTTATGGAATTAGGCGATCCTCCGTATTACACCAAATCTGAACTTACAACTTCTGGTGTATTGGACGTTCGCTACTATACTGAGACTGAAATCGACATTATGCTTGGTGCATCGGGCACTGTTGATCACGGTAATTTGGCTGGTTTGGAGGATGACGATCATACCCAATATCTACTAGCCAATGGAGATAGAGCACTTTCCGGCGATTTATGGCCAGACGCTTCTGGAACCGTTGATCTAGGTTCTGCTACCTATCCATATGCTGAAATTTATG
>Ga0208980_10000976_pt1 | contig 17059 bp, 13 predicted proteins | sample WetSurMetagenome_3_FD_187993 | JGI IMG/M metagenome (GOLD analysis project Ga0208980, IMG submission 187993) | Wetland microbial communities from Twitchell Island in the Sacramento Delta, sample from surface sediment Aug2011 Site A1 Bulk (version 2) | ecosystem: Environmental > Aquatic > Marine... | reverse complement strand
TGGCAAGCCATAGAAAACTCCGCGCCGCCACCCATGACCGGGCCATCAACGGCTGCGACTACAGGCTTTTTCATCCCGGCCATAAATTCCTGCACGGGGTATGCAGCAAAACAGATATTCTCACATTCCTTATCAGTCTTGGCGGCTGCCAGTTCATTGATGTCGGCGCCGGCAAGTGCGCCTCCAAAACCGGTAAAGACCACGCCCTTGATATTGGGATCGGCATCCAGCTCTTTAAATGCGGACTTGAGCTCCTGAACTGTCTGGAGGGTGAGCGCATTCTTCGCTTCCGGCCTGCGTACCGTCACAACGGCAATGTCGCCATCTCGTTTGATCGTCACGTCGCGCAAATAATTCGGCAGGCGCTTCTCGGTTACACACTTAGGAACCGGGAAGCCCGGATGCTCTTTTGCATATGCGGCGCAAATCTGAGCGATGCGTTCAGCTCCTACCTTCTTGCCCAGCTCAAGCATGCCATCGTTGAAGCCGAGGGACATGCGGATAAGCCAGTCGAAATCCGATGCTTCGCAAACGTCATTCTCAACCACTGCGTAACTTCGTCCCAAGAGCACAGCCAGGATTCGGTCAAGGACTTTGTCGCCGAGGGCAGAGTCATAGCTCACTTCGCCCTCTGCCTTCGGCCTGCGCCATCTCTCGTTTGCTTGTTTGACCAGCAGGGCGGGTGGAGCGAACCAGCTGCTGCCGGTGGTGGGAGCGTCGCGCATCAATTCCTGACAGTGAGCCACAAGCAAGTTGCCTCTCGTCAGGTCCATAACAAGGAACGGACCGCCGCCGCCGATCGCGTCGTTCACAATCTTGTCGACCTGGGCGGGTGTGGCAATTCCCTCTTCAACAATGCGGACCGCTTCGCAAATATAGTTGCAGAAAACGTCGTCAGCTGCAAAGCATGGCACGTCGGCGGTTACGATCGGCACCTTGCCGAGTTGCTCAAGCGTTCTTATCATTTGTTCGCCGTATTGCGCATTCTCGGACAAGACCACCTCGATGGGCAGCGTGCGCCATGCCGGGAAGAACGGATGGTTTACAAAGCAGCGCTCAGGGCGAAGGGCTTCTGATGCGATCTGTGCTCGCGGAATTCCGGAAGTAGCAAACCCAATAAGACAATCTGCTCGCACCACTTTTTCAAGATTCCTCAGGATAACTCGCTTAGTTGCCAGATTTTCTGTAGCCGCTTCCAGGACGTAATCGCAGTTAGCAAGATCCTTTATGTCCAAAGTCGGAACCAGAGCCCCTCGTATGGCTTCCGCAGCCTTCGGGCTCATGCGCCCTTTCTCAACCGTCTTTCCCACATACCCTTCAATACGAGCAACACCAGCATCCAGCGCCTCTTTCACAATATCGTGCAGATAAACCTTGCCCCCTGCATTCGCCAGAGCAGAGACAAATCCGTATGCCAAGTCAGGACCGATCGATCCTGAACCTATTACCCCAACAATCATCGTAGACTCCTTTCCGGCATCGGGGCGCCCAATGTGAGCGCAAGGCGATGTCGGGCTCTTCCTTTATCAATAGCAATTAAATTGCACGCGTTTCATACCAGCATGCTCAGTGAGTGGGCGCAAAATATTCCAGCTCAACGAGCGTCACAGTCCTGCCAAAATCTATCTATGAAATGAAGCGTGGCGTCGGGCCCTTGTGCTCAGAAATTGTAGTTTAAAGGGCAGTTTTTATCACAAATCCCGGCGCCACAAGCAGAGCCTTATAGCATCCACAGCGAACGATTTCAACTATAAATCGAAAAGAAGAACGACAGTTAAGTTTTAGGGGTGGAGGTTGATCTGCCTATCAGTCGACTTTATTGAATAGCTATTGCTTTTGCCAAGCTATAGACACTACCAGGATTGTTGCCGGTGCTGTAGTTTTTTCTTATGTGTGAACCAAAAATAAATTCTGCTGCCCGATTTAGGCTGCGATATTCTTCCACTGTGATCCGCTACTTGAGTTGGGCATCCCGCTTTGCCTTGAATTCGGAGCCCGGTTTCCACTGAGGGATTTGATCTGCCTGAGCAACACGATAGCCCACCATCCAATAATATTGCAGGTCCTGCACTGCTCCGCTGAGGTCCCAATCAGGTCGAACGACATCTGAGGGCTGATGATAGTTCTCGGCTCTGTAACCTTCGAGCGTTTGCTTGCCGTAATCGGCAGGCTTGCCCACATATTCAATGCCGCTCTCGCTGTTAAGAGCCGGCACTCCTGCCTTCGCGAAAGGGAAGTGGTCGGACCGGAAGTAGGATCCTTTTTCGGGGAAGGGGTCGGATCTCACCACTCGTCCCTGTTCCGCGGCCACCTCTCCGGCGATGTCTTCGAGGTCGGACATGCCCGGGCCGATTATAGTGATGTCCTTGGTCTTGCCGTGTACATTTAGGGCATCCATGTTTATAACGGCGAGGGTCTTAGATAACGGGCATATGGGATGGGTAACATAGTATTCTGAGCCCAGCAATCCCTGCTCTTCACCCGTCACAGAGATGAAAAGAATCGATCGCCTGGGGGGCTTGGCGAGACGCGAGTAGGCCCTGGCAATCTCGATGAGGCCTCCGACACCTGTCGCATTATCTACGGCACCATGATAGATCTTGTCGCCGTTGGTGTCAGGAACGACGCCTAAGTGGTCCCAATGGGCTGTATAAACGATGTACTCGTTTTTCAATTTGGAGTCGCTGCCCATGAGCTTGCCAATAACATTCCGCGATTCGATCGTCTGAATCTTGTTTTTCAATGTGACGGAAGCGTTCACTCCCAGCGGAACCGGTATAAATGCTTGATCCAGAGCGCTCGCTTTGAGTGTTTTGAAATCTTTGCCCGCGAATTTGCACAGCCTTTTCGCGCTGTCCAGAGCGATCCAGGACTCCAGGGGCGCACGACGCACGTTTTTGTCGGATGACATGAGGCCAAGCTGCTCCCTAATCCAGCTGCTTTGCACGACTGAAAACGGGTATGCCGCAGGTTTGGTTTCATGCACGATTATGATTCCCGCAGCCCCCATTTTTCCAGCCATCTCGCATTTGTATGTCCAGCGGCCGTAATAGGTCATGGCTTGCCCTTTGAACATATTCTGATCAAGTCTCCCGGGGTCATTTGGATCCGGGATCGGAGGATCCCCAATCAGCGTCACCATAATCTTGCCTTTGAGGTCCACTCCTTTATAGTCATCCCAGGAATACTCAGGGGCTTGAATTCCATAGCCCACAAAGACAAGTTCCGAGTCTTTGATTTCCACCTTTTGCGTGACCTGCTTCGTCCAGGGAACGAAATCATCTTTAAATTTCAAAAGCAGGCTTTTCTTTCCATTCCTGATGTCCAGGTGGGCACCTTGATCTACAGTGATTCCAACCATGGGGACTTTTTGCACATAAGTGTCATCTGTATTTCCTGGCTTAAGCCCGGCCTGTTTGAATTGATCAATAATATAGGAGACGGTGAGATCTTCGCCTTTGGTGCCGGGAGCTCGGCCCTCATACTCGTCTGAGGAAAGGATTTGTGTGTGGTGTAAAAGTGTGCTTGTTTCAATTATGGGGAAGTCGGCTTGGAATGATTTTGCTGGTTTCACTCTGGCACAGGCGGCAAACGCTACAATCAGGCTGGCCACGAGCATTAAGCCTGACAACGGGCGCAATATGTCCTGATTTATCGAGAATAAACCCACTGTGAAAATGATTTTGCCCATAGTCCCGTTCCCTTATTGGAAGAATTGCCGGCTTTTTCCCGCCTCAAATGCTCAAGGGTGCGAAGGTTTTGATTATTTTGCAGGCGTCCTCGGGATCAATTTTGAAGCTGGCAGCTCCGGCAGGCACGAGCCAGCCGTCACCTGCCTTGAACTGCTCTTCACCCAGTCTTCCAGCTCCCTCCAGCACAATCACCATAAAAGGCCTTACCGGATCTGGTGTCAATGAATGAGGTTCTTCCAGTGTGAGCAAATCCGCAACGAAATGTTCACAGGCGACCATGCGTCGGGATCCTTCCTTCAGAACGATTGGTACAATTTTATTGGGGTGAACATCCAGGTTGCAGACCTGAACAGCCTTATCGAGGTGGAGTTCTCTTGGCCTGCCGTAGTCGTACAGGCGGTACGTAATGTCGGAAGCCTCCTGGATTTCGCAGAGTGCGATTCCTTTGCCGACAGAATGGATCGTGCCGGCAGGGATATAGATAACGTCGCCTCGCTTTACCGGCATCCAGTTCAGCATTGATTCGATCTCGCCCGAAAGAGCGGCGGCGCGCAATTCCTCATGGGATATTTTCGCGCGCAAGCCAAATGCTATGGCGGCACCCGGTTGTGCTCGCAGGATATACCACATTTCATCCTTGCCAAGTGTATCCTCGTGGAGGCGTGCCCAATCGTCGGGAGGGTGCACCTGGATCGATAGTTTTTCTGAAGTGAAGAGGAATTTAACCGATACTGGTAAGGGTTGCGGGCAGTCCGTCAGCCATACTTCGCCGATTCGCCTGCCCGAAGATTCAAACCATGGTCTCAATCTGCGCGAGCCCCAGATCTTTTCGTGGAATGTTGGATTGAGCCGCAGAGGCCTGGAAGGCGTATGGCTTGCCTGTGAAGGCGTGCTGACCTCCATCTCTTTTTTTGCCCCCCCTCTTGTCATTCTGTGGATTCAGGAAGTCTGTCGATGCCCGGCGAATATTTGGCCGGAAAAACGAATTGACCGCTCCCGCATTCCGGGAGCATCCGGTTTATCACGCTGTAATTGCATTTCTTGCGAGGGAAACGGCGGCGCTTGCGCTCTCGCCGTATCCATCGGCGCCAATGTCCTGTGCGAACTGGTTTGTCACTGGCGCTCCTCCTATCAGCACCTTTACACTGGAGCGCAGACCGGCAGTGCTCAGGGCGTCAATCACAGTTTTCATAGAAGGCATAGTTACCGTTAACAATGTCGAGAGGCAAACGATTTGCGCCTGGCGCTCACGGACGGCCGCGACAAATCTGTCGGGCGAAACATCCACCCCGAGATCAAAAACCTCAAATCCTCCTCCTTCCAGCATAGAGGAGACCAGGTTCTTCCCGATATCGTGCAGGTCACCCTTGACTGTACCGATGACGACTTTCCCTGCCGCTTTCACACCCGCCGCCACCATCAGGGGACGCAGCAGATCCATGGATGCCTTCATGGCGCGTGCTGAAAGCAACAATTCCGGAACAAAATATTCCTGGCATTCAAAAAGCCGGCCTACCTCATCCATTGCGGGTACCATATATCCGGTGATCAGATCGATTGGGGCAGTGTTTTCTGCAAGCGCGTCGCGAGTTGCTGAGACAGCCCCTTTGGCGTCGCCTTGAATAATTGCGTCGTAAAGCAGCTTTAGATCGGCCATTTAATCCTCCTTGTTTTATGAACAGGCGCGTGCTTCATTATCCTAGAGGAAATCTGGGGACGCAATACCTATCTCCAATTGATGTCAGGCTCCAATTGTGCCAAACGCATGTTTTTCCCCTGAACTCGAGATCTGAAATTCCCGGCCAGGCATAGGAGGCTGCTCACTCAATACCAACAAAAGCCGACATCCCGGATTTGGTAATTCGATTGCCAGTTGTGTTGACTGAACCTATGGCATCTGCTAGATTTAAGCGTTTATACCAGCCGGAGACCTTCCATTCATGTTCAGCACGCTTTTGACCAAATTCGTCGGCAGCAAAAACGAGCGAGATCTCAAGAAAATAAATCCTATTGTTCAGCAGATCAATGAGTTGGAAGCAAGAATGTCCCCGCTCACGGATATTCAGCTTGCTGAACTGACTCCCAAATATCGCGAACGCCTTGCAGCTGGCGAAATGCTCGACGACATTCTGCCGGAAGCCTTTGCCACGGTGAGGGAGATTTCCCGGCGCAATCTCTCGATGCGACATTTTGATGTTCAGCTTGTTGGCGGAATCTGCCTGCATCAAGGGAAGATAGCCGAAATGAAAACCGGTGAAGGAAAGACCCTTGTGGCCACCCTGCCGGCTTACCTGAACGCCTTGGAGGGCAAAGGCGTCCACATTATTACTGTAAACGATTACCTGGCGGGCCGCGATGCCGATTGGATGGGCAAGATCTATCGTGCACTCGGGTTGTCGGTTGGCTGCATCCAGCATCCTTTGACCGACGCCGAGCGCAAGGTGGCATACGCGGCTGACATCACGTACGGGACCAACAACGAATTCGGCTTTGACTACCTGCGCGACAACATGAAGTACGACTTGGCCGACTGCGTGCAGCGAGGGCACCATTTTGCCGTCGTTGACGAAGTGGACTCCATTCTTATAGATGAAGCTCGCACTCCTCTGATCATTTCCGGCCCGGCCGAAGAGTCGACCGACAAGTACTACAAGATTGACCGTATCCTTCCCCGATTGCGGCGGGACGTGGACTTTCAGGTTGATGAGAAGGCGCGGACGGTAAATCTTACCGAAGAAGGAGTGGAAAAGGCCGAAAAACTCCTGGCCGTCGGCAACCTTTTTGAACCGCAGAACATGGACTGGGTACACCACATCTACCAGGCTCTGAAAGCGCACCTGCTCTTCAAGAGGGATGTGGATTACATGGTGAAAGATGATGAGGTTGTCATCGTCGATGAATTCACCGGACGCCTTATGCCCGGCCGCCGCTACAGCGACGGTTTGCACCAGGCCCTCGAAGCCAAGGAGAATGTGAAGATAGAGCGCGAGAATCAGACCCTGGCTACAATCACGTTCCAGAATTACTTTCGCATGTATAAAAAGCTGGCCGGCATGACTGGCACGGCCGAAACCGAGGCAGCTGAATTCTACAAGATATACAAGCTTGAAGTGGCGGTAATTCCACCCAACAAAACGCTTATACGCACAGAGTATCCGGACGTTATCTATAGAACGGAGCGGGAGAAATACAACGCTGTTGTTACAGAAATCAAGGGATTGTATGAATCGGGACAGCCCGTCCTGGTAGGGACCATATCGATTGAGAACTCGGAAAAACTTGCCACACTGCTGAAGCGACAAGGCGTGCCTCACGTGGTTTTAAATGCGAAATACCATGCCAAGGAAGCGGAAATTGTTGCCCAGGCCGGCAGAAAAGACGCAGTAACTATCGCCACAAACATGGCTGGTCGCGGCACCGATATTCTCCTTGGGGGCAGCCCGGATATGTTGACGTTTCAGACTTTGCGTGAAAAGAACCTGAATGCGGCGACTGTGCCAAAAGAGGAATACGAACGCATCCGGGTGCGATGGAGTGAGGTTTGCGGCAAAGAACACGATGAAGTTGTATCACTCGGAGGGCTTCATATCCTGGGTACGGAAAGACATGAAGCCCGCCGCATTGACAATCAGTTGCGCGGCCGCGCCGGCAGGCAGGGGGATCCGGGCTCCTCCCGGTTCTATCTGTCGCTCGAGGATGATCTCATGCGCATTTTTGCCAGCGATCGCATCTCCGGCATAATGCAAACGCTTGGGATGGAAGAGGGTGTGCCGATCGAGAGCAAGCTGATTACGCGCCAGATTGAAAGGGCGCAGAAGCAAGTGGAAGCCCGCAACTTCGAGATCCGCAAACACCTCCTGGAATATGACGACGTCATGAATAAGCAGCGCGAGGCGATCTATGCCATTCGGCGCGAACTGCTTGAAGGAGTCGACCAGCGTGACTATGTCCTCGATCTGGCCAATGACATTCTCATGGAGCTTGTTGAAAAGTCGTGTCCAAAGGAAAAACGCCCTGAGGATTGGGACGTTGAAGGCCTGCGCATAACAGTTGGCAATCAATTCGGCCTCGATGTTCTCACGCTCGGGATTGATTTTAAGAACACTGATTTCGAAGAGCTCTCGGAAAAGTTGTGCGGTTCCGTTCGCAAGCTATACGAGGACAAGGAACAGCGCATCGGCTCCGAATTCATGCGCTTCCAGGAGCGTATGATTATGCTTCAGGTGCTGGATGTGCAGTGGAAGGATCATCTTCTGGCCCTGGATCACCTCAAGGAAGGCATTGGCTTGCGCGGCTATGGACAACGCGATCCGCTGATCGAATACAAAAAGGAGAGCTTCGATATGTTCGAGGAGCTCAATGCCAGGAGGGAAGAGGAAACCATCCGTTATCTGTGGCTCTTCGAGCCGATGAGCGTTGAGGAACAGGAATCGCGCGCAAGAGAGGCTGAGGAGGCGCGCCGCCGAAAAGCAAGAGAGAATGACCTGGTGTATAGTGGAGGAGAGTCCTCTCCCTCGAGTCCGAAGAAACGGGAGGTGGCCAAGGTTGGTCGCAACGATCTTTGTCCTTGCGGGAGCGGCAAGAAGTTCAAGAGGTGCCATGGGAAGTGAAGTGCATCCGCGCAACGCAATCAAAACTAATTCACAAATGGTAATTAATTATGGTGAGAGATTTGAACTTTAAAGAAGCCCTTACGTTTGACGATGTTCTTCTGGAACCCGTCAAGAGCGATATCATTCCATCCGAAGCGGATATCTCCACGCGCTTGACGAGAAACATAATTCTCAATATCCCCCTGATCAGCGCAGCGATGGATACGGTTACTGATTCACGCATGGCAATCGCAATGGCTCAGCAAGGCGGCATGGGCATCATCCACAAAAACATGTCCATAGAGGCCCATGCAGATGAAGTGGATCGTGTTAAGAGGTCGGAAAGCGGAATGATTGTGGATCCAATAACCATGTCTCCCGATCAGAGGATTCATGAGGCAATGGCGGTGATGAAGAAATACAAGATTTCAGGGCTGCCCATTACCCTCAAGGGAAAACTGGTTGGCATTCTCACAAACCGGGATCTGAGGTTTGAGACTCGCCTGGATTTGAAAATTTCGGACCTGATGACAAAGAACAACCTGATCACGGTTCCGGTGGGGACAACACTGGAAAAAGCCCAGAGCATTCTTCACCAGCATCGAGTGGAGAAGCTGCCGGTGGTTGACGACAAATACCGCCTTAAGGGGCTGATCACAGTAAAGGACATACAGAAAAAGATTGCGTATCCGAATGCGTGCAAGGACAACCTGGGAAGACTGCGGGTCGGCGCGGCCATAGGCGCGACAGGGGATTTCCTCGAACGGGCAGGAGCTCTTAATAAGGCCGGCGTGGACGTTCTTGTCATTGATACCGCTCGCGGACACGCCTCCAGGGTTATCACTGCATTGAAACAGCTGAAGAAAAAGTATCCGGATCTGGATTTGATTGCCGGCAATGTGGCAACCATGGAAGGAGCGCAGGCGCTGGCGCTGGCCGGTGCCGATGCAATCAAGGTCGGCATGGGGCCTGGTTCTATCTGCACGACGCGCGTTGTAACCGGCTCCGGCGTGCCTCAAATCACCGCCATCCTGAATTGCGCGCAAGTTGTGCATCGCATTGGCATTCCCCTGATTGCCGATGGTGGAATCAAGTATTCCGGCGACATAACTAAAGCAGTGGCCGCTGGCGCTGATTCCGTAATGCTGGGATCGCTTTTTGCTGGCACGGATGAAAGCCCGGGCGAGACGATTCTTTATCAAAACAGGAGCTATAAGGTCTATCGCGGTATGGGATCGATCGGCGCTATGAAGGAGGGGAGCAGCGATCGATACGACCAGGAAGGTGTCCAGTCTGAGGGAAAGCTGGTCCCGGAAGGGATTGAAGGGATGGTTCCTTATAAGGGCAGTATAGAGATTTTAATTCCGCAATTAACGGGCGGACTCAGGGCAGGAATGGGATATTGCGGCTGCGCTAATATACGGGAACTCCAAACCAAGACCCGATTTATAAGGATTACCAGCTTTGGGCTTAAAGAGAGCCATGTCCACGATGTGCTGATAACAAAGGAAGCTCCCAATTATAGGATTGAACTCTAACGGAGCACTGATACGCGCTAGGCATCTCATCCGTCGAGGATTAAACATTTCACGGCTAATGTGCAAAGAGCTTAGAGCCGGGCGCCATCACGTCTATGGCAAGGGTTAAACTCATGCCGTGCTGGCTGTGCCGGGGACCCGGGGCTGCTCAACCCAAAAACCACCGTATTGTTCGAACGCCTGTTTCGGAAAGATTGAACAAATATCCCATATTTTGTTTAGACTTTCCGCAGGGCGTTCGCATCTTAAAAAGTGCCGGCCGCAATGGGGAATCGATTAATGGCGCATAAGGAGGCGGTTGTCTCGCGGTTTCTCAATGGAGACGATGCCGCATTCGACCTTCTCGTTGGGCTGTGGGACAAGAAGATATACAGCCTTGCATGGCGGTTTTTGGGAAACCGGGAGGATGCCCAGGATGTTGTCCAGGATACTTTCCTTTCCGTCTACAAATCCATCAGGACACTGCGAGAGCCCAAGAGTTTTCCCACCTGGCTTTACCGGATCGCGCTAAACCATTGCCGATCTCGATGGCGCAAGCAGGGCTGTGACATGTCGCTGGATGATGTTATTTCTGCCAACTCAAAAAACGGAGAAGAGGGAACACTGCTGCAGGTCATCGGTGAAACCACGAAAGACTCATTGGAGGTCGAGGACATTATCCGAAAAGCATTGATGGGAATTAGCGAGGATCAGCGGACTGCCATTCTTCTAAAGGAATACATGGGGTTGAGCCTGGAGGAAGTCGCCGGGATCATGGAATGCCCCTTGTCCACTGCAAAATCGAGGCTTTATCAGGGGCTTCGAGAGGCGCAGCGAAATTTGAAACGTTTGGGTGTTCGGTAATACGCAGGCACAGGTTTCCGAACCCCTCTGCTGATGCTTTATCTTTTTTGAGGAAACTGACATGCAGTGCGAAGAGATTCAGGAACGACTCATTGAGTTGCTATACGACGAACCGGGAACGACTTCTGCCGATCCCGCACTGATAGCGCATGTGGATTCCTGCGCGAACTGCCGCAAGGAATTGGAGGAACTGCAGAGCACGTGCAGAACATTGAAACTGTGGAAGGACGAGCAACCTCTTCGGCCTCTGGCAATATTGCGGACCGAAAAGGCGTCTCCTCCCAGGTATGGGATTGCATGGCAAATTGCCCGGTTCGGTTCCATTGCCGCGCTTGTGCTCCTTTCAATTCTTGCTCTTGCCAATACACGCGTTACATGGAACGACCAGGGCATATCGTTCAGCGCGCACCTGTTCTCCGGTGGAGGCTCTTCGGCTGATTACTACACCAAAGCTGAAGTTCGGGACATCCTTAAACGGTCCTTGGATGACAGCGAAGCAAGGGCGTACGAAACCAATTCCCTGATGATTCAGGAAGCGTTGGAGACCATGGAAAAGGAACAATACGTGTATTTTCGGCTTGCGCGCCCCAAGGAGAGCCGGAAACAAAACGTGAATTGAAGAACTGAGTGATTTCACTTTCAGAGGAATTTATGGCAAAGAATAGGCGCTTGCAACGACGTATTTTGATGCTATTTCTGGCATTCTGGATTTTTGCGTTGCCGTTGGCAGCGCAAAAAACACAGGCTTCTAACGAAATAAGCTATGCTACTGCGCGGAGCGAAATCGAACAATTTGGGGCGATGATCGGCAACGTTGTCAACGCGTCGTTTAATTCCAGTCCGTTCGCGCTCGTGCAAAAACCCAAAGGAGCCTATCTGGAAGGCTATGGGGCGGCATTTCAGTTCGTCATTAATATTCACAGGGCTGTTCTCAATACGCCTTTTGGCCAAATGCGGCAGGGAAATGAAATTTCTCCTGAACTGAAGAAGCGCCGCATCGATGAGCTGAAAGAAAAATTGATTCAGACGCTGAGGGAGAACGGAGCAAGCCTGGCGCAGCTTAAGAGTGAAGACACCATTTCAATTGTTGCTTTCGTCGAAGATCGAAATATACCGGATGAGCCGAGTGCGAATAAGGTCATTATTATCAGCGTGCTAAAGAAAGATCTGGACGATTTGGCGGGAAAAGTGGATCGTATTAGCGAATTCAAGCAAAGGATCAAAATCGTTGAGTATTAAGGTCGAAACACTCAAGTCTCGAAAGCTGATTGGACAGGTCTTTCTGGAACGCGGCCTGATAGACGAGGAGGAGTTGCGCACTGCCCTCAACCTGCAATTAGATTCCCGGGAAAAACTGGGGAAGCTATTGGTCGACCTGGGCTATGTTTCCGAGAAAGATTCCCTTTCCGTGGTTTCGGAACACCTGCAAGTTGCGGTCGTTGGCGGCACGGACTATCCCTCGGTCCCCGTTGTGGAAAATGTCCTGTCGCATCGCTTTATGAAGCAGTGCAAGTTTGTGCCGGTGGCTCTGGATAAAAATGTTCTGACGCTGGCGACGACTGATCCCCTCGACAACGCCACGATTGACTCCGTACGGCAAGCGACGGGGTATGAAATCCGGACCGTTCTCGGTGCTGAAAGCGAGATCATGGATGTCATCGAACGATTGTATGGCTCCTCAGCGAGCACTCTGGGACGGATTATCGAAGGGATTGACGAAGACAACCTCGAAAACCTGGCGGATGAGATTGAAGACATCGAACAGCTGAAAGACCTTGCATCCGAAGCGCCCGTCATTCGACTTGTGAACCTCATTATTTCCAGGGCTATTGAGAATCGTGCCAGCGATATTCACATCGAGCCGTTTGAAAAGGATTTGAAGGTCCGATACCGCATTGACGGTATTTTGCACGATGTTGAGTCGCCTCCCAAGAAGCTGAAGGCAGCTCTGATCAGCCGCGTAAAGATAATGTCCAAATTGAACATCGCCGAAAGGCGGTTGCCTCAGGATGGAAGAATTAAGCTTAAAGTGCTGGGCAAGGACATTGACTTGCGCGTGTCCACCCTGCCTACGATGTATGGCGAGAGCGTTGTCATGCGCATACTGGACAAGAGCAATACCAATCTCTACGATATTCGCAGCCTGGGTTTCCCCGAGGATTCTCTCAAGGAATTTGAATCATTGATCCGGCGCCCTCACGGAATCCTGCTTGTGACAGGACCCACCGGGAGCGGCAAGACCACAACCTTGTATAGCGCATTGGACACAATCAACCTGCCCGACAAAAAGATCATCACGATCGAGGATCCGGTTGAATATCAGATGAACGGCATTAACCAGATTCACGTGAATCCTCAAATCGGCCTGACGTTTGCTTCCGGATTGCGGCACATTGTGCGACAGGATCCTGACGTCATTATGGTGGGCGAGATTCGCGACCTGGAAACGGCGGGAATTGCCATACGCGCTGCTCTGACAGGGCACCTGGTGTTTTCGACTTTGCACACCAACGATGCGCCCAGCGCCATAACACGACTGGTAGACATGGGAGCGGAAGATTACCTTATTGCATCCTCCCTGCTGGGTGTGCTTGCACAGCGTCTCGTCCGGGTTATCTGCCCACATTGCAGGACTGAGGTTCATCCGGTCGTGGAAATGCTGGATGAAATAGGTTACCGACGCGGTGACACGCAGAACGGGCCCGAGCGCTTTTTCGAAGGGCGGGGCTGTGAGAAATGCAGCAATACCGGTTTCATAGGACGCCTGGGGATCTATGAAATCATGATCATGAACGACGATGTGCGGAAATTGACTGTTGCCAAGGCCGACTCCAACCAGATTCGCAGGAAGGCAATCGAGCATGGCATGCGTTCTTTACGCCAGGATGGATGGATCAAGGTCAGGCAAGGCGTGACTACCATCTCTGAAGTGCTGCGCGTGACGCAGGATTCACAATAATCTAGGAACAGCGATTCATGCCCGCATATACCTATAAGGCAAGCACTTTTGAAGGCAAGATCATCGAAGGCTCTCTTGAAGCTTCCGACAGCAGTGCCGCCGCACTAAAGATTCAGGATATGGGACTTCTCCCCATTCGCGTCGGCGCCGCCGCTGGAAAGACCGCGTTGACGAATGAGATCGAATGGCCTTGGAAGCGAAAGCGGGTTCGACGCAAGGATCTCCTTGTATTTACCCAGGAACTCCACACTCTTGTCAAAGCGAGTTTTCCTCTCGACCGGAGCCTGTCGATCCTGGGACAGTTGGCAGAATCCCCGGCTCTGGCCGAGATCATCCAGGACGTATTGAAGGAAGTCAAAGGTGGCAAGTCTTTTTCCGAAGGCTTGGGAAAATATCCGGAAACCTTTCCCAAGGTATACGCCAGCATGGTGAAGGCTGGCGAAGCAAGCGGGGCACTAGAGGAAATACTGGCGCGGCTGGCGGCCTACCTGGAACAAAGCGAGAACTTGCGTTCCTATATTGTAAGCGCCCTGATTTATCCGACGCTTTTGGCTGTCGTAGGAACAGCAAGCATGGTTATTCTGACGTTATTCGTTGTACCCCGCTTCTCCTCGATATTTCAGGACATGGGAATTCCGATGCCTTTGCCCATGGTGATTCTCAGGGGAATAAGCAGTGTCATCTCCGGCTACTGGTGGGCTTTTCTTGCGATTCTTATCCTGGCAATAGTTTACCTCCGCCGCATGCTGGGGACTCCCGAGGGCCGGCTGAATTGGGATCGAAAACTCCTGCGCATCCCCCTGGTCGGAAATGTTCTGAGAAAAGTCGAAGTGGCACGCTTTTCTAGAACTCTTGGAACGTTGCTTCATGGGGGAGTACCACTGTTGCAGGCTATGAACATTGTCCGGGACATCATCTCGAATCAAGGGATTGCATCCACAATCGATCCCATCAGGAATGGCATCAAAAAAGGTGAGGGAATTACGTCACCGATGAAACAGAGCGGCGTTTTTCCACCGCTGGCCATGCATTTGATCGAGGTCGGCGAGGAGTCTGGGAAACTCGACACCATGCTGGTCCAGGTCGCCGATGTCTATGACACCGAGGTCCGCGACGGCATCAAAAACCTCATCTCGTTTTTTGAACCCGCATTGATTCTGGTGATGGGCATTGTAATTGCCACGATCGTAGTCTCCATGCTCCTGGCGATTTTCAGCATTAATGACGTGCCCATTTAGCAGGTTTCTGTCTGGAGGATCATATGTCCATGAGTTTCAAGGAGAGAAGATCGGAAAGAGGCTTCACTCTCGTTGAGTTGATTGTCGTTGTGGTTATCCTCGGTCTGCTGGCTGCTGTGGTTGCTCCAAAATTGTACGATAAGCTGGCCAAGTCGAAAGAGCAGATTGCCAGGATTCAGATAAAAGAGCTTGAGGGTGCGCTACAGATGTATGCATTTGACCTCGGACATTACCCGACAACGGCAGAGGGGATGGATTCCCTGGTTCGAAATCCTGGAAATCTCGACGCCTGGAAAGGCCCATACCTGACAAAGAGTGAGATGCCGAATGATCCCTGGGGAAAACCCTATGTATATCGCTGCCCGGGTCAGCATGGCGATTACGATCTGTTTTCCTTTGGACCGGATGGGATCGAAAGCGATGACGACGCGGCAAGCTGGAAATGAGGGCCCTGATCTGCCGCTATATCTTGCTTAACTCCGGACAAGATACTGCGGATCAAGGCAAGGCAATAATCGGAGCCCTTCTTGAGCGAAGCATAGAACATGAACTCAGGCAAATGCCGCTCCGGCAACAATGGATTCTCGCTCCTGGAGCTGGTGATGGTTCTTCTCATCATCGGCCTGGCCGCCGCTTTGAGTTACCCCTCCCTGCGGCGCGGCACGACAGCCTTTCATTTACGGGCGACGGGAAGGGACGTCCTCAACCACTTGCGTTATGCGCGGGAAAAAGCGATCACCGAGCAGAAGGAAATGACGGTGACTGTGGACCGCGATACGCAGACTGTCGTTTTGTCAGAAGTTGCGGGTGAAGATCGCAAGGTCCTGACCCTCCCTGAGGATGTGAAGATTGTCGAGATGCGATCGGTGGAACAGGAAATTACAGAGGGGCCGCTGGTTTCGCGTTTCCTCCCCAACGGCAGTGCGGAAAGTGCGGAGATTGTATTGAAGGCCGATAATGGGGGGGAGATACGGCTGGTTATCGATCCCATCACGGGTGGAGCGCGCATGCAGCTGGCGCGGGAGAAGGGTTCTCCATGAAACACAAAAACATGGGAAATCATGCCGGCTTTACCTTGCTGGAAGTGGTTGTGTCTTTGGCGGTCCTTTCGTTGGGAGTGACTCTGACCCTGTCGCTAATTTCTGGCTCCCTCCGAAATATTCGCAATGCGCAGCTTCGTGGGCGTGTTGTGCAACACGCGGAGACTGTCATGGAAACAATCCTCCTCGATGATACGATTCGTCAGGCAACGACGCTTCCCGGAGATTTCCAGGATGGAACGAGGTGGCTGGCAAAGGTGGAAGAATATCAACAGCAGGAGACGGTCGGGCAAACCCTGACCCCTCAGCAGGCGGGGCTTCCGCTGGGTCTTTTGTCCTATACTGTCGAGGTTTTTAGCCCGGGTTCCAACACGGCGGACTTTACCCTCCGGACTTTGAAACTGGTTAACACGCAAACGCCCTTAAACCCGGTGCAGCTGACACAATGAAAAAGACAGGCGGAATTCAATTCGCACAGGAGCGGGGGTTTACCCTTGTGGAGATCCTTGTGGCAGTGACTCTGGTCGCCATGATGGCAGTCGGTCTCTGGGCCGCATTGCGGATCAGCGTCAATTCCTGGGCTCGGGGGACCGAGAACATTGATGCCAGCCAGCGGAATCGCAGCATTTTGGATCTTGTGCGGAAACAGATGGGTTCCACATATGGGGCTATTGCCCCAATCGATCTGCTTACGGGAGGGACAACCTACCCAATTTTTTCTGGCTCAGATACCAGCGTCCAATTCATCAGCCTGTGCTCCTTGCGCTTTCATGAGAATCCCGGATTGACGATGGTTTCCTATGATGTTGTCCGGGATGCACAAGGTGGTTACGAGCTTGTCCAGAAGGAGGCTAGATACCTGGGCCTCGATCCCGAAAAACAGGATTATTTTATCGATTCGGCTGAGCAGTCATTGACAATTTTCAACAATCTGGAGAGTTTCAAGTTTGAATATTTTGATCCTGGAACACAAACTACCGCTCCCCAATGGGTATCCGTTTGGGATCCGCAGGAGACCCAGCGTCTTCCGGGGGCGATTTCCATGACATTTGTGACCAGGGACCCCAAAGTTGGAACTTTAGCCAGACAAATGGTGGTGCCTATAACTGCAAAGCCTTACGATACCAGATTGAATGTTCCGGATTCTTCCGGTTCCG
>Ga0208980_10000975_pt1 | contig 17073 bp, 14 predicted proteins | sample WetSurMetagenome_3_FD_187993 | JGI IMG/M metagenome (GOLD analysis project Ga0208980, IMG submission 187993) | Wetland microbial communities from Twitchell Island in the Sacramento Delta, sample from surface sediment Aug2011 Site A1 Bulk (version 2) | ecosystem: Environmental > Aquatic > Marine... | reverse complement strand
ACTGATCCAGTTCTTTTCAGGATTCTCTTTGTTCTTTTTACCGTGTTTTTTGGTACAGGGATTCTCCTTTACATTGTTCTCTGGATAGCCCTTCCGGAAGCAACCACCGATGCCAGAAAGAGAGAAATGTATGGGAACGCTTATCATTCAGCCCGCTCTCTTGCCACAAATACTGATGGTTTATATAGTTCAGATTCAGCACAGTATTCCGGCCGTTACAATTATACCTCGAAAATCGGTAATGCATTCAATGAGATATTCAGGGCAATTGGCAGAGTGTGCTTCATCATTGTCCGGATCTTTCTGATTATAATCGGAGTATTTTTTGTAATAACAGGATTTCTGGCAATTCTTACCCTGTTAATGATTTTTGTATTCAAATTACCCTGGGCATTCACTACTGATGCATTCGATTCAACTCTGGCATATCTGCCTGATTTTCTTAATTATATTTTCAATCCTTCAGTTGCACCCTGGATCATTGCCCTGACGTTGCTTGCAATAATTCTTCCATTGCTGGCACTTATCTACTGGGGTGTTAAAATGATATTCTGGTTTAAAGCAAAAGACGGGATATTCAGTCTGGCAGGATTTGTACTGTGGGTAGTGGTTATTGCAGCACTGTCAATAATCCTGTTCAATGAAGGGATCAGCTTTAAAGAAACTGCAAGAACTTTTTCTCAGACTATACTTCCCCATCCGCCGGATACACTGTATGTGATGACTGACCATAAGGTTTCTGATCTGAAATATGATAAGAGATTTGCCGTACCCGATGATGATTATACAGTATTCTTTGTCGATTCAACGAAAGAAATGTATATCAGCCCAGACCTTAAACTCAGTGCGACTGACGATGATAATGCCAAAATAGAGATAAGAAAGAGATCATCAGGCCGCACCAGAAATGACGCAGTAAAAAAATCCGAATCACTCATTTACAACTATCGGGTATCAAGGGATACTTTGTACCTTGACGAATATTTTTCAATTCCTTCCGGCAGTAAATGGACAGCTGACTTTTTATCGGTCAATTTATATGTCCCTGAAAAAACTGTTCTCTACTTTGGCAATTCGACTGAAAAATTATTCCACAACGTAATTAGAATACAAAGAATTGAAAGTGATACAATTACATCTTCAAGTATAGATTACAATACAGAACCGTGGGAGCTTGGGAACAAGTTCTGGACTATTACTGAAGATGGCCTGAAAGAGGCTGTAAAAGCTAATACCAATATAAGATAATTCCTGGTTTTTCATTCCTGATTTCTTCCTGAGATCCGGCATCTGGATTATGATGCCGGATTTTTTTTGAAGGTTAATGATTTGTTAAATATCAATTCCTATAACTAAATATTTAATTCTTTAATTACCTTCAATCCCATTTTAAAACTACCCATTTAACTAACCATGAAAAGAACAATTTTGTTATTTACTCTGACACTCCTGTTTTTCAGAGTGTTTTCCCAGGAAAATGCCTCATTATCTGACACATTAAGGAAGGATGCCTTAAATGTTTTTATGGAAGCCACTGATTATATTCGTAAAGAGATTCCATATGTAAACTATGTTAGAGATATTAAAGATGCGGGTGTATATATTATTTCAACAACCCAGCGAACCGGTTCTGGAGGATATGAGTATACCTATTTTCTTGTTGGACAGAATGATAACGCAGGAATGAGTGACACAATTTCATTTGTCTCCTCACCCGATGAAACCCGGGATGAAATTAGAATAAAAGAGGTCAGAACGCTCAAGATGGGACTTATGCGCTATGTGGCAAAAACGCCACTGTCAAAATATATGAATATAAGTTTCAGCGAGCCACTATCTGAAACTGTATCATCCGACAAATGGAACAGCTGGGTTTACAGAGCGCAGATTTACGGATATCTCAATGGAGAACAATCATATAAATCAACTTATCTGAATGGAAGTCTTTCCGCTAGCCGGGTTACTGAAGAGTGGAAAATCAACCTGAGAGCAAGATATAATTATAGTATCGATGAATTTGACATTGATGATGACATAATTAAAAGTGAATACAACTCGACATCATTCAATTCACTGATTGTAAAGAGTATTTCAGACCATTGGTCTTATGGAGGCTCATTCTCCCTCGGATCTTCAAGTTATAGTAATCTTGATCTGGCATTAAGTATCATGCCAGGAATTGAATATGATTTGTATCCGTATTCAGAGTCGACAAGAAGGCAGCTAAGGTTTCTGTACTCGATAGGTTACAATTTTGCAAATTACACTGATACAACGATATATAATAAAACAGAAGAAGGTCATTTTCAGCACTCACTATCTGTTGCTTATGAGGTAGTGCAGAAATGGGGATCTATTGATCTAAATCTTAACTATAGTAATTATTTATACGACTGGTCAAAAAACAATCTTTCAATTTATGGCGGTGTCGACTGGAGGATCGTCAAAGGATTATCAATCAATTTTGGAGTAAGTGCTTCTCTGATACACGATCAGCTTGGACTGGTGAAAGGCGGGGCAACTACCGAAGAGGTTCTCCTTCGCAGGAAAGAACTAGCCACGCAATTCCAGTATTTTACCAGTTTTGGATTGACCTTCACATTCGGATCAATCTATAACAATGTCGTCAATCCAAGATTTGGGAACAGTGGTGGCGGTGGAATGTCAATAAATTTCAATTAATGTTTTCTTTTAAGAATCGGACTGCTGATCAAGTTACTTATTTCTTGAAATGCCAAAGGTTTGAAGCCTTATTTTTAGATCACTTTAAGTATTGATTAATTTCTTATAATTATATTTGAGAATAAATTAAAGCTCATAGTATGAAAAAGTCCATCCTGTATCTCCTGGCAGTTTGTTTAACCTTTTGCAATCCGGTCAGTGCACAGATTAGCAAATATGTAAATAAGGTAACAAATGATGTTCTGGGGAAATCTGAAAAGAGTTCCAACACTCAAAAACAACAACCTGAACCCAAATGTGCATGCGATCAGCCAGATCTGATCCTTGAGCTCACAGGCAAACTGCAAATAGACTATACTGAGTTAGATATCAGCACTATGGATGACGGATCCATTCTTTTAAAAGACAAATTGTCCGGGAAATTTTTTATTGCCAAGGATGCTGTGACAAAAGGCCCCTATTCTGAAGGAGATCCTGAAGTTGCTGCATTTTCTAATAGCACTAAAGAGGAAACCGGCGGAAATACTTTGCTGAAAAAGTACAAAGATTATTTGACTAAAACAGGCGATAAATTTCTGATAACATTCAATGGGAAAAAATACGGGCCATATGGCCAGATAAATAATTTCGTAGTGACAAGGTCAAAAGACAAGTTCGCTGCCCTGGTGGTTGAAAATGTTATTGCAACTGAAGATCAGGGAAAAATGATGGATGATGCAATTAAGAATGCAAAAACAGACCAGGAAAGAATGGAGCTGGCTATGAAGTACTCACAGGAAATGCAACAAAAGATGATGTCCGGTGGCGGACCCACGAGCATCCTCCCGAAGTTTGTTACAAATATCACAGGTACTACCTACGATCCTTCGACAGGCGGGACTTTTAACGGCGATATGAAATATGACGACATCCTGGTGACCAGGTACGATGGGCTAACAGACCTGAAAGGGAATAAAGTAATTGCTATTAAACCTGAGTATGCGGGATCAAAAAATATATTCGTAAACTCATCAAATACAAAATATGTTGTTGAAGGATATGGAACTCTTACATTCAGTGACAACACAACACTCTCAGATCTATTCAATCCCCGTCTGATGAAAGTTGATGGCAAGGTTTACCTTGCCTATATGTATTATTCTCCCAAGAGGAATGCCATCATGCAATGTAAGATGTTGTTCTAACTATTTAGTAATCTGATCAATACACTAACCTGCCAAATCCTCTTTTCTCAACCCCCTAAATCCCCTTTTTGGGGGACTTTAGGTTTGCTTATTAAATCCCAGTTTATCCATTTTCTTACCTTCATATGTTAATTTTTCAGCCTACTCCACTGCTTGAATTCTCTGAAACCAGGCATAAGCGAATAAGTGGAGTTAATAATGAAGACAGATTTCAAAGCCCCCCACTTGGAGGGGTTGGGGGGTAGAAAAGAATTATGGACAAACGGGCAAATGTACTGTTATTATGATCGTTACAAAGTTTTTCTTGACAAAAAGATATAATGTTTAAAACCTATTTTAATAGGATATTTTTTTCTCTGCTGTTTTTTACAATTCCGGTGAGTTCCATTTGGCCACAGACTCAAAACTACCTGGAGATTTTTGGTGATGACTGGAACAAAGCCTTGGAGTTTGAGAGGGAAAACAGGAGCTGGATGGAACCAGTTCTTGAAAAAAATAATATCCCTTATAAACTGGCGGTTGCAGTCATTTTCCCGGAACTGGTACGATATTCTGCTCTCCGGGATAAAATGGAAATCACATTACTGAAAGCCCTTTATATTAATCTTGGAGAGGACTATGCAGATTTTTCGATCGGCCAATTCCAGATGAAGCCATCATTTGCTGAGATTGTCCGGAAACAGGCACCACTGGTGCTTGGACGAAGATCAGGAATTGTATTTAAGAAGCCATCAGAATATGATGACATCAGCAATTACCGGAAATCTATAGTCAACGATCTTGAAGATCCAAAGACAGAGTTAAATTACATAATTACCTTTTTCAGGATCTGCGAAAAGAATTTCAAAACTAACCGCAAGGATGAAATTCAGAGACTGAAATTCCTTGCAACTGCGTATAACTTTGGAATTGACAAAAGCGCTTCCCAGATAGAAGCAATGATTGACAGAAAATACTTTAACACAAAGCTTTTCAAGACAGAAAACTATTGCTATTCAGATATTTCTTTGTTCTGGTATAAAAATAACCTGTCTGTCAAATAATATATTTCACTGGAATTTTGTATCTTTCTCTGTTATCTTTAAAGTGCTTATTTTTCTCGCTGTCAATATGAAAGATTTGAATATAAATATTCTGCGTTCGCCTGCCAGGAGTACCGTAAGAAGAGTACTGGGATTTCTCTACATCCTGATAGCCGTTTTATGGCTTGTATTGCGTATTGTAAACAATGAATCCGAACAGGGAAAGTTCCCTTTACCTTTTCTGGATATTATTTACTCCCTCCTTTTTGGGGTTTCAGGAGTTGTTTTTCTGATAGAAGGTTCAGGCGTTTCGATCGGAAAATGGTTTGGAGAGGCTTTTATTAAAATTGATAAGGTTGGCATATTTATCAAGAAAGGGGTGTTTTCGAAGGAATGGGTCATTCTTTGGGATGAGATTGACCAGATTGAGTTTTCAGTAATAATGATTAAATTCAGACTGAAAGACAATAGTATCCATGTACTTAATTATGACAATCTGGAGTACGAACATATTCAGGAAATCAAGCAATCAGTCAGGGATTTTTCTGTTGAAAAAAACATCAAAGTTTTAAACTGACATTTCTATCCTAATTTACTTTCATCTTAACTGTCAAAATGATTTTAACAAAACTCTTCAACGATTTTATAAGGAGCGAGAAAGCAGGTGGATTGATTTTGGTTTTCATGACAATTTTGTCACTGTTACTTACAAATTCACCATGGCAATCTGACTATTCAGGTTTATGGAGTATCGACTTGGGGGGTCACAGTGTCGTACATTGGATCGATGACGGATTAATGACCATTTTTTTTCTTCTGATAGGACTGGAGCTGGAACGGGAAATTTATAATGGAGAACTTTCTAACTTAAAAAAAGCTTCATTGCCCGTATTTGGTGCAATTGGAGGTATGGTTATCCCAGCCGGGATATTTTTATTCCTGAACTTTGGCACTGAAACGCAGGCAGGAGCAGGTATTCCTATGGCAACTGATATTGCTTTTGCTATAGGGATATTATCTCTCATTGGTAATCGGGTTCCTGCATCATTGAAAATATTTTTAACTGCATTAGCAGTAATTGACGATCTGGGAGCAATAATTATTATTGGTATTTTCTACACAGCATCTTTATCCCTGCTAAACTTATTTATTGCTTTAGGTGTATTTTGTATATTACTTATTATGAATAAATTAAAAATTAATAATTTATTTCCGTATTTAATTGGCGGTATAATAATGTGGTATTTTATGTCATACTCAGGAATTCATCCTACAATAACTGGAGTATTACTTGCATTTGCGATTCCGTTTGGAGATGGCAGTGAGAAATCCCCGTCTTATCGCCTTCAACATTTCCTTCATAAACCGGTTGCATTTCTAATACTTCCTTTGTTTGCATTAGCCAACACCTGTATTGTTTTGGGAGACCATCTGACATGGGGATTTTTTCAGGCTCACACTATTGGGATCCTGGCCGGGCTTGTTATTGGAAAACCTTTGGGAATATGTCTTTTCTCTTATATTAGTGTAATTCTGGGTCTTTCCTCGCTACCATCTGATCTGAACTGGAGAAATATAATCGGAATAGGATTCTTAGGAGGTATTGGCTTTACAATGTCAATTTTTATTGCACTTCTTGCATTTGATATGGAGGATAAGATCATAACTTCAAAAATAGCAATTTTTGTCGGCTCAATTATTTCCGCAATTATTGGCCTGGTATGGTTAAGATTGACACTAAAACCACCTGTTTTAGAAAAGACAAATTCATGATTATATATTACTTGTAAAATCTATATCAAGTATCCATTTACTCACTTATTAATAAATACTACTGTGCAAAATAAATATTCTTCAGGTCTTATCACAGGAATGAAATTAGAACACCGCAGACAGGAAATTGCTTCATTAAAGCAATTCTTTATAAGGCTTGGCAGCTATGGATTGTTTTGTCTGATTCTGATAGCTTTCTCACTTGGAATCGGGATTTCAGGTTACCATTATATCGGCCAACTTAACTGGCTTGACAGTTTTCATATGTCATGCATGATTTTAACCGGAATGGGTCCAGTTGCTAATATGACAACTGATAGTGCCAAGATCTTTTCATCAATTTATGCTTTGTACAGCGGAGTTGCATTCTTAAGTATTGCGGCTGTTTTCTTTGCACCAATAATACATAGACTATTACACATCTTACACGTGGAAAAAGAAAATAATTGAAATTTAATTCACATTCTATTCGCTATTTTTGCCATGGAAAATAAATTGATATGAAATCCTGGTTTGCCGGCGAAGCTTTTGCAGTAATCCACATCAAAAATTTTCGTTTTTACCTGCTTTATCGCAATTTTATGACAATGGCTGCACTAATGCAGTCGGTTATTGTAGGATGGCAGATATACGATTTAACCCATAATGTTTTATGGCTTGGATTCATTGGCCTTGTTGAGGTTATTCCCCAGGTCAGTATATCACTGTTTGCAGGACATTACATAGATATATGGAACAGGCGCAAGATTGTTAATTATACTACTCTTCTGCTTATCCTCGGTTCATCAATTTTGTTAATATACAGTTCAAATACTGCATATTTTTCTGAAAAATTCGGCATTTTGCCTATTTTCATTACTATCTTTTTAACAGGGCTTGCACGCGGAATTATAAGTCCTGCCCAGGTTGCATTAATGGGTCAGCTCGTCCCCAGAAACTTATATGCTAATGCAGCTACATGGAACAGTGCAAACTGGCAGGTTGCGGCTGTTATGGGACCGGCAATCGGCGGAATGATCTATGGGTTTGTTGGAATAGTACCTGCCTATTCACTTGTACTTACTCTGAATATCCTGTCGTTCTTTATGATAATGCTGCTGAAAGTAGGGAAACATGAAGTCATTGAAACTGCTGAAGGTGTATTTAACCGCATTCGGAGCGGAATAAGTTTCGTCTTCAAAACACCGGAATTGCTGGGAGCTTTTACTCTTGATATGTTCGCAGTGCTGTTCGGAGGAGCAGTTGCAATGCTTCCGGCTTTTGCTTCTGATATTTTGTTTATCGGGCCACAGGGTCTTGGACTGCTGAGGGCCTGCCCTGCAATCGGAGCTACACTTATGGCTTTCATTCTTATGTTCCGCCCTCCAATGAAAGATACAGGGAAAGTCCTCTTCATTTCAGTTATCGGCTTCGGTCTCTGTATGATCAGTTTCGCACTCTCAAAAAATTTTATTTTATCGGGAATCCTGTTAATTTTAAGTGGTGCTTTCGACAATGTAAGTGTTGTAATAAGGGGAACCATTCTGCAATTATTTACCCCGGATGATATGCGGGGTCGGGTTGCATCGGTAAACAGTATATTTATTGGATCATCAAACGAATTGGGAGCTTTCGAATCAGGGGTTGCCGCTAAACTACTTGGGCTGGTACCTTCGGTGATATTTGGTGGCTTTATGACGTTAGCAGTTGTTTTTACTACAATCAAGGTAAACAAACCTCTCCGGAAATTATCGCTCAGAAATAAAATGTAATATTTAACTTACACAGACTTCAGATAAAATATCGGTTCATAAAACCAGATTATCATTTCAACTGTTACTTAAAAAAATAACCCAGAATGAAAACAACAAAAGTCCCAGGCAATATTGACGAGTATATTGCAAACTTTCCTGTCCATGTTCAGGCAAAACTAGAGGAACTCAGAGCTGTTATTAAAAAAACGGTTCCGGAAGCTGAAGAGAAAATAAGCTATCAGATGCCGGCATTTATGTTCAAAGGCATACTGGTATATTTTGCAGCTTATTCAAAGCATATTGGTTTTTATCCGACACCTTCAGGCATTGAGAAATTTAAAGAGGAACTGGCTGGTTTCAAAAGTTCAAAAGGAGCTATTCAGTTCGCAATTGACAAACCACTTCCAGTGGACCTGATAACCAGAATTGTTATGTTCAGATTAAAGGAGAATCTGGTAAAAGCTGAACTGAAAGCAAAAAAGAAATAAATCAATATTGATAAATAAGTGTTTTGGCTATCTGGCATCACGATTGAAAGATTCAATCTCGACCGAAAATCAATGTTGATGGTTACCGATGGCGAATGATTATATTATTAATTCTGAACAAAAGGTTGTTCCGTATTCTGTAAGGCAATACTTTTCCTAACTTGCAGAATAAACTACTAAAGTCCTGAAGCGGTCCTCAAGCTAATTAAACTGAAATGATAATCAGGAAGAACCTTGATAAAGTATTTGGTCCGTTCGGAAGTTCTATGGGATTCTTTCTTTTTCTGGGGGGAGTTATTACAGCCTATTATGTACCATTTAGTTTGATCATAGCAGTTATAGGCGCTTTTGTATCGTTAACCTCTACCAGTACCTTCATCGATTATGATAAAAAGAGAATTAAGTTCTCAAATAATTTGTTCGGAGTTTTTCCTGCCGGTAAATGGATTGATATCGTACCTGGCATGAAATTAGGATTAAAGAAAGCTCACAAAGGATATCAGGCGTATATCAGGGGTAATCAGCCAATCGGCATTCACATTAAAGACATCAGAATATATTTATATGGCCCTGACAATAAACAAATTATGCCAATCGATAAGTTTGATTCATATGAATCCGCAAAAATTGAACTAACAGAACTAAGTAACAGGTTAGGATTAGATATTATCAGATAATCGTTTTTGTAATTACAGGAATATAAAATTATTATTATGAAAACATTCCGCAGCGATGTATCAAACATTGAATTTCCGGATTCTGATAAAGTTTCTGCTAAAACAATCAGACATTCTATTCTGAGATTAATTCAAAAAGACAATCCTCAGTTTTCGCATGAGAGTTTTCTTTCAGTAAATGAACTTAACTATTATAGAGAAAAATATCTGTCTGAATACCTGCTCAAGGAAATGGGGGAGCTGACAAATCTTGAAAAAACTGTTTTAACCTCCTTGACAGACAATACCACTTTGACAGATAAAATTGATACAGAAGATCGGCAAAAACTAACGGTTGGACAAAAGGTTGCAGACAAGGTTGCTTCTTTTGGAGGCAGCTGGACTTTTATAATTTCATTTGGTATATTTATTTTCTTCTGGATAAATGTAAATGTATTCTGGTTAGTTAATAAAAGTTTTGATCCCTACCCGTTCATTTTGCTGAATCTCATTCTATCATGCCTGGCGGCCCTGCAGGCGCCGGTTATTATGATGAGCCAGAACCGCCAGGAAGAAAAAGACAGGGAACGGGCAAAGAAGGACTATATGATCAACCTTAAATCAGAACTGGAAATAAGAATGCTTCACGAAAAAATTGACCATTTCATAATGCATCAGCAGCAGGAGCTTTTGGAAATTCAAAAAACTCAGATAGAAATGATGAATGATATTCTCAGACAGGTTCATAAAACCTGAAAATGATCTGATAGGGTCCAAATAATAACAAAATAAATTGCTAAGAATGTCTATTATTAAAAGTCAACACAAAGAAGAGCATCTGGGAAGTTCTGATTTTATTACTGATATCGTAATCGGAATGTCTGACGGACTTACAGTTCCATTTGCTCTCGCAGCAGGCCTCAGCGGTGCTGTTCAGAGTAACGCTGTGGTCATAACTGCAGGGATTGCAGAAATTGTAGCAGGAAGCATTGCAATGGGGCTGGGTGGTTATCTTGCAGGAAAAACCGAACAGGAACATTATCAGTCCGAGCTAAAAAGGGAATCCGATGAGGTGGAAATTATCCCTGAGAAAGAGAAGGAAGAGGTCAGGCTTATATTTGCCGAATACGGACTGAGCGATCACACTCAGACTATAATCGCTGAAGAGCTGGCTAAAGACAAGGTCAAATGGGTTGATTTCATGATGAAATACGAACTTGGTTTAGAAAAACCTGATTCAAACAGGGCAAGAAACAGTGCAGCTACAATCGGCTTATCATACATTGCAGGTGGCCTGATTCCATTATCAGGATACTTTTTTACCCATACACCAGCCCAGGGACTATTAATATCTGCCGTTCTTACGGTAATCTGCCTGTTCCTGTTTGGCTATTTTAAAAGTAAAGTGACCGGACAACCTCTTTTTAAAGGAGCACTGAAAGTTACTCTCATTGGAATTGCCGCGGCAACTGCCGCGTTTATTGTTGCAAAAACATTTAACAATATGCTCTGAATAAGCTCTTGCCTTATCCGGATGTTTAAATCTATGACAAGCGGTATATCTTAAACAATTATCTTTGGATTCTAATTTTCCCTTTTTTAAAATGATCAGAAAATGACCAGCCAGATTGCTCTTGTTCTCGGATTAACATTCCTTATCAACCTGATAACCACTCTTTCATATTCTGTAAGGATAGTTGGAATCAGGACGGGAAGAATTGCTGTGTCATTTGCCCTTTTTAACATTCTTGTATTAATATCAAGAACAGCAAACGGATTTCAGGCACCTCTTCTGGCAAGCACGATTGAAAAAAACATTAATTCAGGCATTGGTGCAAACCTGTTTGATTTCAGGCTGATTATACTTTCATGTACAGTTTCGACAATAATCGGAGGACTTCTTATTCCGACCTTTCAAAGGATTCTTTCAATTGCTGTGGAAAAGTTCAGTATTTATAAATCTGTGCCAAAGGTTCTGCTGTATGGATTCACTAAAAGCGGAATTACCTATATCAAAGAAAACATTGTCATGCCCAGTGCAAAAAACATTTCAGGAATAAACCTTAAAATTGATTTTCCCTGGAAGGTTTTCATAATGAATGTAGTTGCTGTTGCAATAATAACTATCGGTGTGTTATCAGCGCTGTATGCAGGTTACTTTAACCCTGAGTTCAGGACAACAGCCAGCAGTCTCTCTGCAATAATAAACGGTTTTGCTACCATATTGATGTTTGTCTTCATCGATCCATTCCTGTCCGTCATGACTGACGATGTGGTACTTGGGAAAACCAGCGAAGGTCTTTTCAGAAAGTATATTGTTTATATGGTATTCGCAAGGGTGATAGGCACTGTTCTGGCTCAGGTAATTTTAATCCCGGCTGCGAGATTAATTGCATTTACAGCTGGAATGATTTAAAACAATCTTGAACTTATCAGTTGAGAGCGGGTTGATGAACCGGATTTACTTCGTTATCAACTTCAAATCTCATATTCAGGTCTTTTACAGAACCAAGACTTTCCATAAGTTCAGGTAAATAATCAGTCTGCCCGATAAAAGTCCATAAATATGCGACAATAGAATAGATTTTTCCTGTTGAGAAATCATCAACATCCACACAAATAAACAAAACCACAACGAATATTACAGCAAGCAAAGTCTTGACAGTAGTAAAACTGAATGAGTTCCACCTTGCAATACTGGTTTTGGGAGAAACCATATTGTTCAAAAACTTATGTATACTGGAGGTATCACGGTTTTCAATCAGTTTATAGAGTTCTTCCTGGTTGTCATGAATATCTTTCTGAAGAAGTGTAACTTTATTCTGGTTCAGTTTATTTATGAATGCCACAGGAACTATCACTGCGAGACATACCAATCCAATGCGGTAATCATAGAAAAACAGAGCAATTATTGCTCCTGCTGAAGCTGAAAACTGCCAAAGCATTTCAGGCAACCGGTCTTTAAAAAAAGTAATATATTCTTTAACAAGTTCCGATCTTACGAGCATTTTTGAATACTGGTCACCACGTGATCCTGATTCATTGATGACCTGAGTTGCGACATCTGCATACATCCTCGCAAAGGTACCCCCGCTATAAAGTCTGTGCAGCGACCCTCCTAGTACATTGACAAAGTAAACAAGTATCCATATAAAAAGAGGCAGAAAATAATTAATCTTTTCATGATCATAAAAGTGGCCGATCAGCGCATCCAGGAGCTTGCCAAAAAAAGTGGGTTCAATTATCCATGCTATATTCTCTATCAGAACAAACAGAAGTAACAGGCCCACTGAATTCCTGTATTTCAATAATATTTGCTTTGTAGTCATATTTAATCATCATTTTAAAATAAAAATGCCTCCATTAAGAATATGATTAATAAATACCTGAAAAGTTTTACATGCCAGTTTTGTTTTCATGTATCGGAAGACAAATTAATAAGAACTATTATTTTTGTTGAAAGAGCAAAACCTTCCTCCTGCGAAGTCTGTAAAGGACTTTTCATATTCTAGGGTTTAATAACCTGGGTCAATATTGCCGGGACCTGAAGAAGGTCATAATCATTGCTGTAAATCAGGAATTTATTGTTCCACACCGGATTAAACTTTTCCTTATAGTCTCTTTGCCCTTTATAATGAGAAAATGAACGGATCTTTTCATAAGCAAATTTCATTGATTTTTCTGTAAAATTATGAGGATCATTCAACCCTGACATTGGGGCAAATCCCAGATTGACATATTGTATTCCATTCTCTTTGAAATATTTGAAAAGCTCAACAAGGATATAGTCCATTATTCCGTTTGGTGCATCAGCGGTCTTCCTTAATAAATCATAGGTGCCTTCATTCTTTGAATAGTCCGGGATGATATTCAGAAAAGCGATGATCTTTTCTTCCCTGTTTTCAACAGTGATTACTGTTTGCTCCTTAATCTCTTTTTCAACAAACATACCCTGAGAAAAGATAATTTCACTCCGTTCAGTCAGCTTAAGCCATTCATCGCTAACTGCTTTCAGCTTCTGAACTAAACCATCCTTAAGGGGAGGAGTATTAATATGTGTGGTATAACCCTGTTCTTTTATCTTATTTAATGCATTTCTGATTGATTTCTTCTCTCCCCCTTCAAGTGAAAAGTTATTAAGATCAACCACAGCTTCCTGACCTATAAAAAGACTCTTTCTTGACAATTCATTAAACAGGCTAAGGCTTTCTGCCGGGACACGGTAATAAATATCTTTTAAGCCATTCTCATAACAGTATTTACTGAAGGATATAATGCACTTTTTCATCTCTTCCCTGTTCTCAGCAACAGGTGTTTCGAGTACTACTGCATAGTTACTGCTGACACGATATGATAGAAAAGCATTCATTTCAACAGGAGCAAAAATGAACTTGTCAGAATAGGTTTTGAAAAAGTCAAGGGAAGAGTTGCCGTATAGCTGAATCAATGTTTTTGCCCTTGACATTTCCTCCTCAGTAGGGGTTATCCTGAAAACATAAGGCCTGACAAGGGTGTAAACCAGGAATGACATCGATGCAAAACCACTGATCTTTATCAGGTAAATAAAGTCCCTCGCAAATGAATCATTTGGTATAAGATCACGGCTGCCAATCAGGAAGAAATTCTGAAGGGTGTATCTGACTGATTGCAGAAAATTGAAATTGATCTGAAAATGTTTTTTATCAAGTAAGTAAAATCCGATTATGCCATAGAGCATTACGGCGGCAATACTAAATAATGCTGTTTGTAGACCAACACTTCCAAGTTTTGGATTTGCCCTGACATAGTACTCTTTTCTCGTTGCCAAAAGCGAGCCGGCTATAATGAGTGCTATGGAAGCTTCTTCATAATCAATTCCTTTAGTGATATGGCCAAAAACCGAGATAATACAGAGCGTTATTGCAAACCACCATGCTGTCCGCAATCCTCTCAGGAGAAATGCCGCTGTAATAAGAAGAAAGAGCCCGGCGACAAGAACAAAACTATTTGAAAAACTTACAAAATCTATAAGAAGGTAATCCTTCAGTAATTTCATTCTTTCAGGGATGGCAGGTGTCAGAACTGAAATAATATTTACAATTCCCAGAACAAAGATCAGAACTGCCGGGAAAATTCTTATCAGCAGTCTCTCAAGCCTGAAAAGAAAACTCATCAGACCAGTGAAAAGAGGGAGCCAGAATTCAAAAAATCTAAACAGCAGGGTTATTGAAATTGATTCAACATTGCTGAATCCTGATTGCATGAGGGCATAAGCCATGGAGACCTCAATTGCACCAAGACCGCGGAGAAAAGGGGATATGATAAGAAATAAAACCACAACGATATAGGACATTATGGCAGTTGATAAAGTTGCAGGAAGATGAAGGGCCAACATGGCAATGTATACATGAGCTATTCCGACAAATTCAATCACTACTGAAACAAGGATCGTATAGATAAACTGTTTTATGTTTATCTTGTGGTTACTCAGATCTTCAAAGAAGGTTACCGCCCTGGGGAAGATCCTTAACAACCAGGTATATATAGCTTTTTTCTTTAGAAGTGAATAATAAAGGAAAATGAACTTGAACAAAATTACGATAACTCCCGCCATGGCATACCATTTACCCATACCGGTCTGTTCATCAGCCGCAATAAACAGGAATGCTGGTATTGCAACAATTAAAACAGAGAGTATTCCCACAAAAGCATAAATTGATGAGGCTAAATAAATCTGAGTTCGTGAAATACCTTTTTTATCAAGAGTTCCGCTGAAGAATCCTAATGAGGCAATACCGCCGGCAGGGAGGAAAACGCTTATGAAATTTCTTTTAAGAAAAAGGATCACTGCATCCCATAAATTAAGTCGTGTATTTACCGCAGCGAAAGAAGTCACATACATTAAACCCTGAATAAATATATAGAATATCACAAGAGCGAGACCAGTCAGAATCCAATTCATATCTGCCACTGCGAGGGTCCCCTTTACTTTGCCTAATTCGGATTTTTCATGGCCTATAAACCATGCCGCCATAAAAATAAACAGGGCTGTGAAAATGAATTGTGTAATGAGCTTCCTGTTTTCACCAAAAAAAACAAAAATATTTTCCCTGAAGAAGAAATTTATTTTACCTGATGACTTTTCCTTGGACATAGACTAATTTAATAATTTATCAACTATATAAACTGAATCCTGGCCTTTCAAAATGCATTACTATCTTTCATAGTCTGCATTATCAGGGGGAGATTGAATTTGTAGTGATGATCTCCCGGTATCATGCTGATTTTTACGGTTGTTCCGGTTAATAATCCAGGAACTTTAGATTTCTCGCCCTCCCCAAAAATAATAAGGGTGGGGGAAGCCTGCATCTTTATTATCTCATCTATAACATTGTATGTATTCTGGCGGTTGCCCATACCCATCATATTGGAAATATGTATCTCAAAGTCAGTATTAGTGTCAGGCGATAAAAGTACAGAGGATACAACCTTTGATTTCATTTCTGCCGGAAGTCTGTTTACGATGAAGGGAACAATTTCAGCACCAAGTGAATAGCCGATGAGCAGAAGCCGTTCTTTCCCCAGTACTTTGCTGTAATAACTGAGTACTTTCACCATATCGCTCGCTGTTTCTTCCGGGGTTTTACGGTTCCAGAAATATTTTTTTGAATCCAGTCCAAGTGTCGGGATCCCCTGATCAGCGAGATGGTCTGCAATACGTTGTTCAAATGAATACCAGCCTCCATCACCCGAAATCAGAAGAGCAACCGGACCATCTTTGTTATGAGTCTTGGCATTTGTAATTACAACAGGAATATTTTTTATATTATCAATATTAATTGCTGCAGGTTGATCACTTTCAGATATTTTAATCAGCCTGTTATAAGCATCTTTCCATTGAGGCATAAAATCGCTCCATTTTGAGAACCCATGACCAACAGCAGGCAAGGTAATAAGTTCTGCATCAGATGTTTTACTTACAAAATCAGCTACTTCTGTATAATTACATATTTTATCAAGCTTGCCCTGAAGAACAATCCAGTGATTTCCAAGTTTTGCGTCGGGTTGAAGAAAATAGCTTTTACCAGTTACATCCACTCTTTCGGTTAATCCATTGGTCTGACATAACATTTTAGGAAGCTCAATATCAGGACAAAAACCGAGAGAAATTCCGCCAACAAATGTCCCGGGACGAGCCTGTGCCAATATTCCATAAACAAGTGTCGCCCCGCTGGAATATCCCATAATTACTGCCGGCTTATACTCAGAAAAATTGTATCTTTTTTCTATTTCCGTTGCAAGTTGAACAAAATCGGCTGCAACAGTATAACACTCTTCACTGCGCTGACGGAGATCTTTATAATATCTTAGGATATCAACCCCGATCACAAGACTATTCATTTCGGAAAAAGTCTCGGCAAAACTGACTACCCCGTATTTCCAGCCACCATCTCCGGAGATCATTATTACCACGTTCTGCGGAGTGTCAGTCAGTTTATAAATAAATACCTTGCCGAAGGGAGCCAGAATCAGAGAATCTCTGGAGGAAACTGCTA
>Ga0208980_10000974_pt1 | contig 17078 bp, 10 predicted proteins | sample WetSurMetagenome_3_FD_187993 | JGI IMG/M metagenome (GOLD analysis project Ga0208980, IMG submission 187993) | Wetland microbial communities from Twitchell Island in the Sacramento Delta, sample from surface sediment Aug2011 Site A1 Bulk (version 2) | ecosystem: Environmental > Aquatic > Marine... | reverse complement strand
TATCTCTCTCAAAGAGCACACAAAGGACTCTGCAAAGGGTCACAGCTTTTTTAGACAGGTCGACTTTTCTTTGTGTAAATGAAGCTGGTCCTCGAGAACTTGCCTTCCTGAGGCCTGGGCGGCTTTGCAAATTCATTCAGGCAGGCAGGGCAAAGGCAACTGTCATACATGCTTTCGATCTCTTCCAGCTTATCCAGCGGCAGTGAAATCTCATAGCACCAGCACTTGCCCGATTTTGAGCAGTGAAACTGTTTCCCGCAGCGCGGGCAGGTTGATAATTCGTCAACGGACATTAAATAGTCATTGATAATGTTTACATGTTGCAGAGACGTTGCATGCAACGTCTCTGCAAACCATTTATTCTACGCCCTAAGCTCCACGCTCACCCGCTCCACCTTCCCCCCCACCGGTGGATTCATCTTCGAAACCTTGATCCGGCAACCAGTCACCTGGGGAAATTCTTTTTGAATCCTGTTAAGGATCCTTCGGCCCAGATGCTCCAGGAGTTTAGACTTTATTGCCATTTCCTCTTTGATACATCCATAAACAGCCTGGTAATTTACAGTTTTATGAAGATCATCCGTCAGTTCGGATTCCCGGGTCTCCGTTTCAAGAAATATATCCACCATAAACCGTGTGCCAATGATCTGTTCTTCTTTGAAACACCCGTGATAGGCGTAAAATTCCATTCCTTCAATGGAGATCAGTCCCATTTTATCCTGGATTTAGGTTTGTTGAGAAATATAGCCCAGTGCCTTCTCTATCCTGGCCTCCACATTTTCCCGGCCCAGCATCTCGCAGATCAGCGACAGGTCAGGGCCAAAGCTTCCCCCCACAAGGCAAAGCCTCAGCGGGTTCATGAGTTGGCCAAGTCCTGTACCTTTTGCCAGGACAAATGTTTCCGCAAAAGCCTTGATGTTTTCTGCCTTAAAATCTGCTATTTCGTGCAAGGCATCTTTGAATTCACGCAATAGTGCCGGGGTATCTTCCTTCCATTTCTTCCTGACAATATCCATATCATAAGCAGATGGCATCTCAAAAAAGAAATAAGACTGGTCCCAAAACTGGCTTACAAAATCTGACCGGTCTTTCACGAGTTCCACTACCCTGCTTACAAAAACATCAGGGGCATCAATGTCCCTGGCCTTTAATACCTTTTGGAAAAATCCCGTCAGTTCCTCGTTGCTCTTTGTTACGAGGTAATTATGATTGAACCATCTGGCTTTGGCAGGGTCGAACCGGGAACCGGATTTCCCGACGCGCTCGAGGGAAAACTCCCGGATGAGTTCCTCCATGCTGAACACTTCCTGTTCTGTGCCAGGATTCCAGCCGAGCAGGGCGAGCATATTCACTACGGTCTCCGGGAAATAGCCCGATTCACGGTAACCTGAAGAGATTTCCCCGGTAAACGGATCCTTCCATTCTATCGGGAAGACGGGGAAACCCAGGCGGTCGCCATCGCGTTTGCTAAGCTTCCCGGAACCTTCCGGCTTCAGGATCAGGGGAAGGTGGGCAAACAAGGGCGCCTGCCATCCGAAGCTCCTGTAAAGCAAAACGTGCAGCGGCAATGACGGCAGCCATTCCTCTCCCCGGATCACATGCGAGATATCCATCAGGTGGTCATCCACGATGTTGGCAAGATGATAGGTCGGCATCCCATCGGATTTGAACAGCACTTTATCGTCAAGGGTGCCCGTATGAACGGTCATTTCACCACGGATCAGGTCATTGAAAACCAGGATCTCATTCTCAGGGATCATGTAACGGATCACATAATGTTCACCGGATGCAAGTCGTTTCTGTGTTTCTTCGGCAGGCAGCACGAGCGAATTCTTCATCTGCTTTCTTACAGAAGCATCATAGGTGAAAACCTGCTTTTCCTTTTCGGCTGATTTCCTCTTTTCATCCAGCTCTTCAGCTGTATCGAACGCATAGTAGGCATGGCCCTTGCTGATCAGTTCGTCTGCATATTTCTGGTAGATCTCCCTGCGGTCGGATTGCCTGTATGGCGCTAATGGCCCTCCGACGTGAACCCCCTCATCAAACTTAATCCCAACCCAGGATAAGGAATCGATGATATAATCCTCTGCCCCGGGGACATAGCGGTTCTGGTCGGTGTCTTCAATCCTGAGGATCATGGTACCGCCAAAGTGACGGGCAAAAAGGTAATTATAAAGCGCCGTCCGCACTCCTCCTACGTGCAACGGGCCTGTGGGGCTCGGTGCAAATCTCACACGGACGGGGTTAGTGATAGTTGTCATTATAGTTATCTGTTTATCGGTTATGTACCCTCCCCCTATCCCCCTCCCTGCTGGCAGGGAGGGGGAACTAAAGGGGGTGGGTAATTTTTTATTCCACAATCAATTTTCTTGTCAATGAATTCTTCCCATCAGAAAGTGTCACAAGATAAACACCACTGGGAATATCTTTCATTGTTAAGTCTTCTTTAGAATTTGAAATTTTTTGTTCGTGAACAATTCTGCCTGTGAGATCAGAAATTCTAAGATTAGGATTATTCCGGGGAAAACAATTTATGTAAATCCTCACATAATCCTTTGCCGGGTTGGGCCCAAGGGTAAAAAACACAGGGTTTCCAGTTTCTTCAATCCCCATATGCAAACTATTCAGCTTATGCAATATCCATTGCTTCGGATCAACCTGCATGCTGGTAATGGTTTTTGGCATCGGCACGGAATAGGTGTTCAGGTTGGCATCCTGGAACAGCAGCAACGTTGAATCGGTCCCATCGGTAAATTTCACGAAATACGGTACCGTCATCTTGAAAAGTGGAGTGATGCCGGTTGAGGACGATTGAGTTGAAGTGATGTGAAGATAGCCGTCAGACTGGCTCCAGGCGATATCATAAATTGGATATCCTTCGCCGTAGTACCACTGGTTGAAGAAGTCCGTGAAATCCCTTCCCGACTTGAGTTCCACCCATTCCCTGAAATCATCTCCTGTCGCTACGGAATCCCCGTATTTATCGACATAAGTTTGCAAAATACTGAAGAAAAGGTCATCGTTCTGCAGTTCGAACCGCAGCATATGCAGTATCAATCCGCCTTTGCTGTAAGAAAGCCTGCCGTCAAAGATCCTGTAAATATCACCAATCTGATCGGCCGGTACATAGACGCTGCCTCCGGGCTGACCTTTGACCTGGTCGTGCCTGATCTTCAGCCATATTGAATCATAAACAGGAGGTGCCAGGAAGTGATGCGCAAGGTAATCGGCATAGGTGGCAAAGCCTTCGTTGATCCAGATATCGCTCCAGGTAGCACAGGTGACCTTGTCGCCAAACCACATGTGACCGAGCTCATGAGCCATCAGGCTGAAATTGAATCCACCGAGGGTGGTCATCGTCTGGTGCTCCATGCCCCCGGCCAGCTCGGTAAGGCAATGGCCGTATTTTTCATTAATAAATGGATACAAGCCAAACAAATCGGAATATAATTCGATCAGGGAAGCAGTTTCATCAATGGCTCCCTGGTTGACAGCAAAGCATGAGGGATCATCGTAAAGGTAATTCTGGATAAGGACGGAATCGTTGGTCCCCGCCGGGTGCGCATATATATTGTATTCCATGTAATCCGCCACGGCAAAACTGATCAGGTAATAATCAATCGGGTAATAGCTCTTCCATTCATAACGGACTTTGCCATTCGGAAGCGTCGTGATATTCGTCAACAACCCTTCTGAACCCGCCTTGTTGCCGGAGCTTGTCGTCAGAAATACCCACACCGAGTCGATTTTATCCTGCAAATCCTGCTTTGTGGGCCACCATTCTTTGGCCGCATATGGTTCCGACAGCGACCACGTCACGGATTTGTTGTAGGTGTCGTCGTAATCAGTGGTGACACCTGAGAAAAACTCCCCGGTCGGAGGGGTTCCATGATAAAAGATCTTCGCTGTGAACAACTGCCCTAGATCGATTCCATTTGCCAAGGGCACCGTTACCAGATCACCGTTACGCTGGAAATTTCTTTTCAGTCCTTCCAGGAATACCGAATCCACGGTCATCTGAGGGATGAGCTCAAAAGCAAATGTGTCCAGCGTCAAGACAGTTGAAACTGCTTTTAAGGCTACATTTCCAGAGATAGCGACTGTATTGTTTTCAATGGCAATATCCAGAAAACAGAACTTAAGGTCGTATTCCTGAAGCAGGGTGTTTACAGTGACCGGATTTTGATATACTTTTACCTGTTTTTCGGCGTATTTCAGATGATGGCAATAGTCTTCATCCAAAGAAAGGGGAATATTATACTGTCCCATTGCGATAATAGCAGGAAACATTAACCAAAATAAGATTGCGAGCTTTTTCATTGCGGAATGAAATTTGCGGGACCCCAATTCGCCGGAAACATTACTAACTTTGTAATATAGAACAAAGATAATATTTATTTGTTCTTATTCGTTTGAGGTAGACACACTTGCCGGCGGCAACAGATGAAAGAGACAGACAATTACTTGCTCCTGATCGGGAAACTTGATGAATTCATCCGGAAATATTATAAAAACCGGCTGTTCAGGGGAGGCATATTTGCCATCGCCTTGTTTGTCGTGTTCTTCCTGATAGTCACCATCTCAGAATATTTCGGCCGGTTCAACACCACTTCCAGGGCAGTCCTTTTTTACATTTATGTGGCATTGAACCTTGCCATCCTGTGGAGGCTCGTACTCATACCCCTGTTTAAGCTCATGCGGTTCGGGAAGATCATCAGCCATGAACAGGCTGCGGCCATTATAGGTGAGCATTTCCCGGAGGTCAGCGATAAATTGCTCAATGTTCTTCAGTTAAAGACGCTGGAGCAGGAAAGCCCCGCCATGAGTGCTGAACTTATCCGTGCCGGAATCAGCCAGAAAATCGAAAAGCTTAGGCCGGTGCCGTTTTCCCTTGCCATCAGCCTGAAGCAGAACCTGAAATACCTGAGGTATGCCCTGCCACCCGTGGTCATCCTTATTCTTATCCTGATCATATCTCCGGGAGTAGTTACAGAGCCTTCTCAAAGGATCGTGAAATATCAGACAGAGTATATCCCTCCTGCCCCGTTCACCCTGTCGGTCATCAATGATAAGCTCGAAGCCATCCAGCAGGAAGACTTTCTTTTGGATGTCAGGGTACAGGGAGAAGAACTGCCGGCGGAGCTTTACCTGGAGGTGAATAATGTGATGTACAGGATGGAGCGCAAGAGCCCGGTGGAATTTCAATACAGGTTCCGGAATCTTCAGGACGACAAACGTTTCTATATCACCAACGATCTTTTCCGCTCACCCCTGTATGAGCTTAAGGTACTTCCCAAACCTATTGTGCTTAGCTTTGATGTGAACCTGGATTACCCGGCCTATACAGGTAAAACGGATGAAAAGCTGGAGAACACAGGTGATCTCATAGTCCCGGCCGGGACAAAGGTTACCTGGGAATTTTATACAAGGGATACCAGGAATATATTGTTTTACTGGAATAGTGAACTGAAGGAACTTTCTGCAGGTTCTTCCAATGCATTCTCTCATTCCGAACGTGCTATGGCCAGCAACATTTACACGGTCATTTCTTCCAATGAATATATGAAGAACAAGGATTCACTGAGTTTTTCGGTCAGTGTGATCCCGGACAATTACCCATCCATTACCGTTGAACAGGTCAGGGACTCCATTTTCGATAAGAAAATTTACTTCAAAGGGCTGATCCGTGACGATTATGGTTTCAGCAAGCTTACCTTCAATTACCAGCTCGACGTCCAGGACAAAAGCAGCGATCAAAAGCAGGAAGAAACAATCGCGGAATTGCCCGTCAGTAAGCTTTCCAACCAGCAGCAATTCTTCCACTTCTTCGATCTCGATTCCATTGGCATTGAACCGGGCGAACAGGTAGTGTATCATTTTGAAGTGTGGGATAATGATGGTGTGAACGGAAGTAAGGTCACCCGCTCACAGCCCATGATTTTCAAAGCACCGACACTGGAGGAAATCGAGCAGAAAACAGACCTGGAGAACGAGAAGATCATGGATGACATGGAGAAGAGCATCCGCGACGTTCAGGAGCTTCAAAAGAAATCCGATGAACTGACCCGCAAGCTTGTCGATAAGGAGAACATCGGCTGGCAGGAAAAGCAGCAGATCCAGGACTTGCTGGATGAACAAAAGAAGCTGCAGGAACGGATCGAGAACATACAGAAAGAGAACCAGATCAAATCGTTGCAGGAGCAGCAATATAAAAAGATCGACGAAGAGCTCGTGCGGAAGCAGCAAAGGCTTGAAGAGCTGTTCGACCAGGTCATGACGGAAGATATGAAGAAGCTTTTCCAGGAGATGCAGGACCTGATGGATAAAATGGACAAGGACAAAGTCAATGAAGAACTGGAGAAGATGAAGCAGGACAATGAGGACCTGGAGAAGCAGCTTGACCGGAACCTGGAATTGTTCAAGCAGCTTGAATTTGAAAAGAAGCTACAGGAAACCATCGACAAGCTGAATGAATTGTCCAAAAAACAGGAGGAACTGGCAAAAGAAAGCGAGCAGAAGAATGCCGATGCTGAGAAGCTGAAAGAGAAGCAGGAGCAGCTGAATAAGGAGTTCGAAAATCTGAGAAAAGAGCTGGATGATCTCCAGAAGAAGAACCAGGAACTGGAGGAACCGAATAAATTGCAAAACACCGATGCCCAGGAGGAGGAAATCCAGAACGATATGCAGCAGGGGACGGAGCAGCTGAATCAGAACAAGCCATCCAAGGCTTCCCCTTCCCAGAAGGGCGCTGCACAGAAGATGAATGCCCTGGCGGCAGAGCTTAACCAGATGCAGGGTGAAATGTATGAGGAGGGGCTGGAAGAAAGTGTCGAATCCCTGCGTGAGATCCTCGAAAATCTTATCCAGCTTTCTTTCGACCAGGAAGCCCTGATTGCGCGAACGAAGGAAATATCCACCATCGATCCGCAGTATCCGAAGGTCATAGAATCTCAGAACAGGATAAAAGACGACCTGGTCATGGTGGAAGATTCACTCTGGGCGCTCAGCAAAAGGCAGCAGATGATAGAGCCTTATGTGACCCGTGAGATACAGGATATCAACCTGCAGGTGGAAAAGGCGCTGGGCCATCTCACCGAAAGAAGAACAGGTCCGGCAGGGGAAGCACAGCAGTTTGTCATGACCTCGGTGAATGACCTGGCATTATTATTATCGGAGGCCCTGGAGCAAATGATGAATGCCATGCAGATGCAATCTTCAGGTCAATGCAGTAAAGGAAGCCCGAAACCGGGAAAAGGAAAGGCTTCCATGAAGGGCATGCGTGAATTGCAGCAGCAGCTCAATCAGCAGATCAAACAGATGAAGGAAGGAATGCAGAATAGTCCAACACCCTCGAAAAATTCCAGGAATTCAGCCAACAGTGAAGCATTTGCCAGGATGGCCGCCCAGCAGGAAGCGATACGAAGAATGATGGAGCAGTACGAGGAGGAAATGAAGGAGCAGGGCATGGGCAACAGCAAGGAATTAAAGCAGATGCAGGAAATGATGGAAAAAAATGAAGCTGACCTCGTGAATAAAATGATTACCGAACAAACCATAGAAAGGCTTAATGAGATAGAAGTCAGGTTATTAAAACATGAGAAGGCGGAATTGAAAAGGGAGCAGGAAGAAAAAAGAGAATCGAGGGAAGGAAAAGATATCAACAATAGAAACCCTGAGGATTTTTTAGAGTATAACAGGTTAAAGACCCGGGAAACAGAACTTTTAAGGACAGTGCCCCCAAATCTTACACCGTTCTACAGGACCAAGGTCAACCAGTATTTTTATTATTTTGAACGTCAATAAGATATGAAGAAAAGAAGAGAATTGCTTATTGAACAAAATGCAGAGGTGAATTTCAGGATTGAGAAATTTGTCGAGGAAATTACGGATGAGTATTTATTACATGACACTTATTTCGGTAATATCCTTATTGCGTTGACTGAAGCAGTGCAAAATGCGATCATCCATGGCAACCGGGCAGATGCCTCAAAAAGGGTCTTTGTGATGCTGGATCCTAAAAAGGAGGGCCTTTGGCTCAGTGTGGCAGACGAGGGTGATGGATTTGATTTCGACAAAGCCATGGCTGAAGAAAGCCTCTATGAAAATACGGAAAAAAAAGGCCTTGCCCTGATCAGGAAAATTGCAGACGATGTCAGGTTCAAGAACAGGGGAAGGGTCATCGAAATGCTCTTCAGGATATATGGTATTGACGAAAATATTTTTGACCGGCGGCAGGAATTGATGCATGAATTTCTGCGCAAAGCGCAACATCATTCTTTATAAATGAATATCCAGGGAAATGGCAAAACCAGGTAACATAAATTTCTTTCCTGAAGGAGTGAAATTCGACTTGAAAGAAAAACGTAAAATTCGCCATTGGATAATTCAAGCAATTGAAAATGAGAAACATAAGTTAGGCGCGCTCAATTTTATTTTCACTTCCGACGATATATTATTCGAATTAAATCAGCAATACCTGGGTCACACTACACTTACGGATATCATCACATTTGATTTATCTGAAACCAAACATAAGCTGGAGGGCGACATTTACATCAGCATTGACAGGGCCAGGGAAAATGCAGGAAATTTTAAGGAACCATTAAACAGGGAAATTAAAAGGCTGATCATTCATGGAGTCCTTCACCTGGCAGGTTATAATGATAAAACAAAGGCTGAAAAGGCCGGAATGCACTCCAAGGAGGAATATTACCTATCTTTGCTGGCCTGAAAGAATATGTTCCACGTGGAACATATAGGCAAATCCATTTAAATAGAAAATGTTCAGACATTACGATGTCATCGTCGTAGGGGCAGGCCATTCTGGCTGTGAAGCTGCTGCTGCTGCTGCAAACTTGGGCTCCAGCGTGCTGCTCATTACCATGAATATGACCAACATGGCACAGATGTCTTGCAACCCGGCTATGGGAGGCATTGCAAAAGGACAGATCGTGAGGGAAATTGATGCCCTGGGCGGTTATTCAGGCATTGTTACCGACCGGACCATGATCCAGTTCCGCATGCTGAACAAGTCCAAAGGACCTGCCATGTGGAGCCCAAGAGCACAAAACGACCGGATGTTATTTTCACTGGAATGGAGAAAAATGCTGGAAGAAACCCCAAATCTCGATTTCTGGCAGGATATGGTCACTGGGATAACCACCAGGAATGGAAAGGTTACCGGAGTAAAGACTTCTATGGGACATGAAATCCCCGGGAAAGCGGTGATTCTGACCAACGGCACTTTCCTCAACGGTGTGATCCATATTGGGCTGAAAAAATTCGGGGGAGGAAGAATTGGGGAAAAAGCGGCAAAGGGCCTCACCGAAAACCTGGTGGAAATGGGCTTTGAATCTTCAAGGATGAAGACGGGAACGCCTGTACGGGTTGATGGCAGAAGTATTGACTTTTCAAAGATGGAAGAACAATTGGGAGATGAAGAGCCCGGTAAATTCAGTTTTACAGATACACCAAAACTTGAAAAGCAAAGGAGTTGTTTCATCACTTATACCAGCCCGGAAGTCCACGATATACTGAAAGAAGGCTTCGATGAATCCCCGATGTTCACCGGCAGGATTGAAGGAGTCGGCCCCAGGTATTGCCCGTCCATTGAAGACAAGATCAACAGGTTCTCCTCGCGCGACAGGCACCAGCTTTTTGTTGAGCCTGAAGGATGGGATACCGTGGAGTATTATGTCAACGGTTTTTCCTCTTCCCTGCCAGACCATATTCAATACAAGGCACTGAAAAAAATACCCGGATTTGAAAATGCCCGAATTTTCCGGCCGGGTTATGCCATCGAATATGATTACTTCCCTCCGGTTCAACTCAAGTACACACTGGAAACCAAACTCATTGAGCATCTATATTTTGCAGGCCAGATTAACGGTACAACAGGTTATGAAGAAGCAGCCTCGCAGGGTTTGATGGCAGGGATCAATGCCCATCTTAAATTATGTGGCCGGCCGGAATTTATATTGAAAAGGTCCGACGCGTATATCGGGGTACTCATCGATGACCTGATCACAAAAGGCGTGGATGAACCCTACCGGATGTTTACATCCAGGGCCGAGTACCGTATCCTTCTTCGCCAGAGCAATGCAGATCTTCGGCTTACCCCTCTTTCGCACGAATTGGGACTGGCTTCAGATCAGCGCCGGGAGCATGTTTTATACAAAGAGGAAAAGATCAATGAATTAGTCCGGTATCTTAAGAAGACCAGCATTGATCCTGATGATGTGAATGGCTTTCTCGAGAACTGCGGTACAGCAACCATCGGGCAGAAGATGAAGATATCCGGATTGTTGTTAAGACCCCAGGTTGATCTGAAGGGATTAATCAGCCATATTCACAGGCTGGAGCATCATGTCCACCAGATTAAGCAATTCCGGTCGGAAATCCTGGAAGAAACCGAGATCAGGATTAAGTACGAAGGTTATATCGAAAAAGAAGCAGAGCTGGCGCATAAGCTGGAACGACTCGATTCCGTTTATCTTAAAGAAGATTTTAATTATCACCGGATCACTGCCCTCTCATTTGAAGCCCGTGAAAAATTATCGAAGATAAAACCGAGGTCACTGGGCCAGGCATCCCGAATCTCCGGTGTAACCCCTGCAGATATTTCCATCCTGATCGTTCACCTCGGCAGGTAAATGTTCCACGTGGAACGATTCAGTCGGCAGTCAGCAGTCGGCAGTCGGCAGTCGGCAGTCTGAACACGGAATGGGGAATGCGGAACCCGGAACTAATTACTGGCATGATTTTTTCATAAACCAATAATGATTAATTTTAAGCTTTCTGACGTGCGCGAAGGCGAAATGAAAGATTAGGTCAACTTTTTATTTTTTTCGTGCTATAAACGAACTGGTGAGGTCACTTTAGAGCAAATGGAACTAACGAAAAATGATTTTTTAGGAAGAAATTCAGGATTAAAACATAAATTAATCCTTTACACTTTTTTGAGCATCCTCTTCCTGACCGTTGCACTGTCCATTCAATTTCTGTCCGGGATTCACGACAATGATATTTCTTTTAAAAAAGACAGGACAGAGAAAATTCTCACACACAAAGAAAACAAGCTGAGAGAAATTCAGAATAGAATTGTAGCCACTGAAGAAAGCAATTTTTCATTTTCTGCCATTCATGGAATTGTTCCGGAAAAACTCTGGGAAAAGGATGGGATACTTTTGTTCGTTTATAATAAGGACTCCCTCGTTTACTGGTCCGATAACAGTGTCCCTCCTCCCGATGCCATCAAAACGCAACAGCTGGCAAAATCCATTATACGATATGCCAACGGCTGGTTCCAGGTTATCCGGGAAGAAAGCACCAGCTTAAAGATGATTGGCCTGATATTATTGAAGCATGATTATCCTTATCAGAACGAGTACCTGAAGAATGAATATCAAAAAGATTTTGAACTTGACCCGGAGATACATCTGGATACTGTTCCAGGGAAAGTAGATATAAGGGACCTTTCAGGATCCTTTTTATTCAGCCTGGGTTTTCCGGAGGATAAAAACCATCAGTGCCGTTACGATTTCCTGGTCTTTATCCTGATGGCTGCCTCTTTGATATGTTTTATCACCTTGTTGTTTTATTTGTATCATCTTTTTGATTTTTTCCGAAGAAGGCCATTCTGGTTATTCGTCGTTTTTTTAGCCGATACATTATTGATCAGATATATCCTGCTGGTTATCAAAGTACCGGGATTTCTATACAGGACTGATCTTTTCAGCCCATATTATTATGCCACTTCTTTCATTTCGCCTTCCCTTGGGGACCTGGTTACAAACAGCCTCATATGGTTGACGCTGGCCTGGTTGTTTTACAATAAAACCCAGATAGACCTGTCAAGGTACAGCAACACAAAAAAAGTCGGGTATGGTTTTCTGATGATGTTGTTCTCCGGGGGACTCTTTTATCTCCTCATGTCGACTATGCGCCGCATGATCATCGATTCAAGTTACGAGTTAAACCTGAACAATATTTTTAACATTGATATATACAGCGGCTTAGGTTTTATAACGCTGACATGCCAGTTCATGGCGTTCTTCCTTGTAACCGCTAAACTGGCCTGCAGCTTTTGCCGGAGTGGGATTAAACCCTGGATTTTTTTCCTTATTTCGTTGTTATCAGCGTTGCTCATCATTCCCGTCTTTATAAAAGAAGGCTCCGTTCTGCTCAATCTCCTTTACCCATCACTCTTCTTCATTTATCTGTTATCTTTTCTTTATTTTACTGGCAAACCCACAGGATACCGGAATATTTCCGGAGCGCTCACTTACATCGTGTTCTTTTCACTCATCGGCACATTTGTGCTCGATTTCTTCCAGGAGAATAAGGAAATGGACAAAAGGAAGATCATGATTTCAGAATTGTCTTCCAAACGCGACCCTATGATGGAATATGAGTTTGTGAGGCTTAATCCTGAAGTGCTAAATGATACTGTAGTGAAATCAATGCTCCTTAAGCGGGAACAGAACAAGGAACAGGAAAGCAATATCACAGAATACTTAAAGAAGAAATATTTCAAAGGTCTATGGGATAACTATGAACAGCTCATTACCATTTGCAGTGATGCAGAAATCCTGGAAATACAGCCCGCCGGCTACCTTGTAAATTGCTATGGTTATTTTGAAGATATCCTGGCCGGAAATAAAGCCGACTCAGTTGAGAAAGGATTATATTTCTTTAATAACCGTTCGGAAAATAACAATTACATTGCTATATTTGAATATAGTAATGATACTTCAGGCACTTCCAGGACGACCCGGATCTTTGTTGAACTCTACTATAAATATATCAAGGAAACCGGGCTTGGATACCCGGATCTGCTCATCGACAGAAAGGTTAAAATGATCTCCGGCCTGTCCAGTTACAGCTATTCAAGATATTATAATGGTTCGCTCGTTTATAAATTTGGTGATTATTCCTATCACCTGGCCTTAACTCCATTTTTCCGTGCGGATAGTATATCGTATTTTATGGATAAAGAAGGGTATAGCCATTTAATATCAAAAGCCGATAAAGATAACGTGTTGATTATTAGTAAGAAAAATCCTGGAATTCTGGACCTTATCGCTCCTTTCTCCTATCTCTTTATCCTGTTCAGCCTTTTCCTGATCGCTTTTTTATTGCTTGTCATCTTTCCCGGCAGGTACGGAAAACTTGAATTCAATTTCAGCAATCAACTGCAACTTTCGATCATTTTAATTATAGTAATATCCTTTTTTATTCTGGGTGTGATCACCCGTTCCAGGATAATTCACCTGAATAATGATAAAAATACGGATATCCTGAGTGAAAAGACGTTTTCCGTTCTGACTGAACTTGAGCATAAAATTGGAGGCGAGGCTTCTATAACACCTGAAATAACGGGCTACTTAAAGGATTTGCTGTTTAAATTCTCTACTATATTTTATTCCGATATCAACCTGTATGATCCCCAGGGAAACCTGATCGTTTCCTCCAGGCCGCAGATCTTCGATGAAGGGTTATTATCGAAGAAAATGCATACGGAAGCATTTCAACAGCTGGCTTTCGAGCAAAATCTGCTTTATATACAGAACGAACGGATCGGATTGCAGGAATATCTATCAGCTTATATCCCTTTCAGGAACAATGATGATCAGGTGATTGCCTATTTAAACCTGCCATACTTCGCAAAGCAGACAGAGATCCGCAAGGAACTTTCCGATTTCCTTGTAGCCTATATCAATGTCTATGTACTGCTGATCGTGCTGGCCATCATGGTTACGATCATTGTTTCACGGTTCATGACCCGTCCACTTCAACTGATACAGGAAAAGCTCGGTAGAGTGGGACTTGGGAAGACCAATGAAAAGATCGAATGGGAAAGGAAGGATGAAATCGGAAATCTGGTTGAAGAATACAACAGGATGGTGGATGAACTAGCCCGGAGTGCTGAATTACTGGCCAGTTCAGAGCGGGAAAGCGCCTGGCGGGAAATGGCCAGGCAGGTGGCCCATGAGATCAAGAATCCCCTCACACCAATGAAGCTAAGCGTCCAGTATCTCAAAAAAGCCTGGGATGATAAGGCACCCGATTGGGAAAACAGGCTGAACCGATTCACCAGGACAATCATTGAACAAATTGATTCGCTCTCACAGATCGCTTCCGAGTTTTCCGATTTCGCCAAAATGCCCGTGGCCAATCTCGAGAAAATCGAACTTACGGCGACCATTAAAGACGCAGTAAATCTTTACCAGGATATTGACAACGTTCATTTTAATGAAGAATACCAGCAGAAAGACCTTTTTGTGAAAGCCGATAAGCGGCAATTGCTCAGGGTATTTAACAACTTGATACAGAATGCTGTACAGGCTATTGGAGAAAATAGAGACGGCCTTATTACTATAAAAATAACGGAGTCAGGAACTTTTAATGTGATTGAGATCACCGATAATGGTGTAGGAATTACCCAGGAACAGGCGGCGCGGATATTCACTCCCAGCTTTACGACAAAGACGAGCGGTATGGGATTGGGACTAGCTATGGTTAAAAGCATCCTCACCTCAATTGGTGGTACGGTAACTTTCACCTCCAGGGAAGGAGAAGGGACTACATTTATTCTCGAAATCCCTAAATTTTCGAACGATTGACAGTCATTTTCAGGCCATCAGGCGGATCAATTCACGGTAGCCTTCCTCATTGAATTTATGAAGGTTCCCTCCTGCCCTGTTAGAAACAAATGTGCGGAAGATCTCATCCCCTTTGTCGGCAATATTGATGCCTGCTTCACTCAGTCTTACGGGGGATTGAACCGTTTTGAAGAACCCTTCCAGGGCAGCAATTGTTTCTTCGGCAGTATTGACTCCGAACAGGTTTTTCCCAAGTTCAGCTATACGATCAGGTATCTTTGCGAGGTGGAACCTGAGCCAGGCAGGGTACACAATGGAAAGGGAAGCGCCGTGTGGGATGTCGTAAAGGACTGACAACGTATGCCCAAGTGAATGCACGCCCCAGTCGCCGTTTTTACGGCCGTATATGGTCAGATTGTTCAGGGCACAGGTGGCTGCATACATGATGATCTCCCTCAGACGGTAATTAAGCGGGTCATTCAGCAGAAGGGGGCCGTACTCGATGGCTTCGCGGACGATTGAAAACACAAAACGGTCTGATAATGTGGCTTCTCCATCGCCGAAGTAGGCTTCCAGGGCATGGGCGATCAGGTCGGTAATTCCGTAGCCTGTATAATTGGCAGGGACAGAGAAAGTATAGGACGGATCCAGGAAGGATTCCTTCGGATACGTCAGTATGTCGCCATAACCAAGCTTTTCCTTTGTGGCATTATTCTGGGTCACTGCGAAACGATTCATTTCCGAACCAGTCGCAGCAAGCGTAAGCACGGTGATGAGTGGCACGGCTGATTTCGGTTTTGATTTCCCTTTGACAAAATCCCAGCCGGAATGATCAACGGGAATAGTAATGGAGATGATCTTGGAGGAATCGATCACGCTCCCCCCTCCTACTGCGAGGATCACATCAACCTGCTTTTCCCTGCCCAGTGCTGCCGCGGCATCCACATCTTCGATGATCGGATTCGGTTGGATACCGGGGAATTCGAATATATCAACCTCTGCTTTACGAAGCTGGGTTATCACCTGTTCATATATTCCATTTTGCTTGATCGATCCACCGCCATAGACGAACAAGACCTTTGTCCCGTATTTTAAGATGGCATCTCCGAGTTGTTCGACTACTCCCCTGCCAAAGTGCAGCTTGACGGGGTTGTACATGATGAAGTTTTCCATGCTAAACTGTTAAAGTGCTAAACTGTTAAATTGTTAAACTGTTAAATTGTTAAACTGTTATCTGGGGATATTGTTTAACTCCATTAACCTCTCATCACTCGTCAGCAATAACTCCGCTGCCGAGGCAAACCTTGTGATGAATATCGTATACAACCCCAAACTGTCCTGGCGCTACGCCGGCAATGCTTTTCTCCGAATCGATCCGGTAACTCCCCTGCCCTGTCCGGATCATGATGCCGAAATTAAATTCCGGCTGGTGACGGATCTTGAAAGCCACCGGTTGCGGAATAGAGTAATCGCGATCGGGCGTCTGGTTGATGAAATGGAAAGCCGAAAGGTTCACCACCCGGCTGTGCTGGGCGATGGGGTCATAGCCGTTGGAAACATAGATGACGTTGTTCGGAATATCCTTCTTTACCACGAACCACGGGCCCTGGCTCAGGCCAAGCCCTCTGCGCTGTCCAATCGTATGGAACCAATAGCCTTTATGCTTTCCAAGGCACTTGCCCGTTTCCAGTTCAATGATTTCCCCTTCCCTTTCGCCCAGGTAGCGCTTGATGAACTCACTGTAATTTATTTTGCCAAGGAAGCAAATCCCCTGGCTGTCAGGCCGGTGTGCGCTGGGCAGTTTCATCTCTTCGGCCAGTTTCCGCACCTCCCCTTTCTCCAGCCCGCCAATCGGGAACATAGCTTTAGAAAGCTGCTCATAGGTGATCTGGCCGAGAAAATATGTCTGGTCCTTCCGGCGGTCCTTTGCTGTTCCCAGGTAATACTGCCCTTCTTTTTCAATTACACGGGCGTAGTGGCCGGTGGCTATTTTATCGAAATCTTTCCCGAATTTATCCTCGAAACTGCCAAACTTGATGAACCGGTTGCACATCACGTCCGGATTTGGTGTGAATCCCTGGCGCACAGTGTCAAGCGTGTAATTAACCACGCGGTTCCAGTATTCCTCGTGGAGGTTCGCAATTTCGAACCGGCAGCCGTATTTTTTTGCTATAAATGTGGTGATTTCGATGTCTTCTTCCGATGGGCAGTCCATAAAGCCCGGTTCATTCTCCATTCCTATCTGGATGTAGAAAATGACCGGATCGTACCCCTGCTCTTTGAGCAATGGAACGGCCACAGAGCTGTCGACTCCCCCGGAAACAAGTGCTGCGATTTGCATTTTGCAAAGATAAGGAATGAGTGCCAACCATTTGCGCAATCTGCGAGCAATCATTTATCTCTCGCAGATTTCGCGGATCACGCAGAAAAGAACTTCTTACTAATAAACTTCAAATTTGAACTTAGCCCTTTGAA
>Ga0208980_10000973_pt1 | contig 17081 bp, 11 predicted proteins | sample WetSurMetagenome_3_FD_187993 | JGI IMG/M metagenome (GOLD analysis project Ga0208980, IMG submission 187993) | Wetland microbial communities from Twitchell Island in the Sacramento Delta, sample from surface sediment Aug2011 Site A1 Bulk (version 2) | ecosystem: Environmental > Aquatic > Marine... | reverse complement strand
GAGTCCTTTTGAGAGTAGTTCATTGGCTCTCTCTTCGATCAGTTTTGTGGTTGTTTCATCCGCAGGCCCGCCGTGTGGAGGGTTGTACTTTATTCCACCGTCCTCCGGAGGGTTGTGTGAAGGGGTAATAACCACGCCATCAGAACGCCCCCTGCTCCCCCGTACCTTCCGGTTATATGTCAGGATCGCATGGGAGATAACCGGGGTTGGCGTATACCGTAATCCCTTCTGTACAAGAACGTTTATTTTGTTTGCAGCAAAGACCTCGATTGAACTCGCAAAGGCCGGTTCAGATAGTGCATGCGTATCAATTCCGAGAAATAAGGGGCCTTTGATTTTATGTGATTTTCTGTAATCGCATATTGCCTGGCTGACAGCAAGGATATGAGGCTCATTAAAATTGTTCTTTAAAGACGAACCCCTGTGCCCTGAGGTTCCAAAGGCAACACGATGGGTTGCCTTTGAGAGATCAGGTTTGTATGTGTAATAGGCTGCAATAAGCCTGGGGATGTTTTCGAGTATTGACTGTGGTGCCGGTTTGCCGGCGAGTTCATGCAGTTTCATGTTAATGTCCTTGATCGTGTTAAATTTACTGCCGGAATGCCTTTCTTCCGGCAAACTTTGCAGAACTGCCCAATTCCTCTTCTATGCGCAGTAGCTGATTGTATTTCGCTATCCTGTCTGTGCGGCTTGCAGAACCTGTCTTGATCTGGCCAGCTCCCGTGGCTACAACGAGATCAGATATAAAGGTATCCTCGGTCTCACCCGAACGGTGTGACACTATCGATGTATAGCCGGCCTCTGCAGCCATACGCATAGCTTCGAGTGTTTCAGTCAGGGTGCCTATCTGATTTACCTTAATGAGTATTGAATTTGCGACACCCTCCTTTATACCTCTGGCAAGCCGATCCGTGTTCGTCACAAACAGGTCGTCTCCAACAAGCTGTATCTTCTTCCCCAGGACATCCGTCATCATTTTCCAGCCTTTCCAGTCATCTTCTGCCATGCCATCTTCTATGGAGATGATAGGATATTGCTTCACCCAGCCAGCCCAGAAATCAACCATCTGCTCGGATGTCCTCTCACTTTTATCGGACTTCTTGAATACATATTTCTTCCTGCCCTTGTCATAAAATTCGCTCGCAGCAGGGTCGAGGGCTAATCCGACATCTTTGCCTGGAACGTAACCGGCCTTTATGATCGATTCGAGGATGACTTCTATAGCTTCCTCATTCGATTTAAGATTAGGTGCAAATCCGCCCTCATCACCGACAGAGGTCGAATAGCCTTTCTTTTTCAGTACACTCTTTAAAGTATGAAAGATCTCTGCACCCATGCGGAGCGCTTCAGAGAAGTTAGGAGCGCCGTATGGAGCCACCATAAATTCCTGTGGGTCCACTGAATTGTCTGCATGCGCGCCCCCGTTGAGTATATTCATCATCGGCACCGGTAAAACAGAAGCTGATAACCCGCCAAGGTAACGGTAAAGAGGCATGCCGTAAGACTCTGCAGCCGCCCGTGCAGCCGCCAAGGACACTGCAAGGATGGCATTTGCACCCAGTTTTCCCTTATTCGGGGAACCGTCAAGCAAGATCATCTTCCTGTCGATCATATCCTGGTCACTTGCGTCCATACCGAAAACTGCTGCCGCAATCTTCTTGTTTATATTCTGCACAGCCTTCCGTGTACCTTTTCCAAGATATCTTGTCTTTTCACCGTCCCTGAGTTCGACGGCTTCATGTTCGCCTGTTGAGGCGCCTGATGGTACAGCTGCCCTGCCCATACTATAGTCTTCAAGCAATACATCTGCTTCGACTGATGGGTTACCCCTGGAATCAAGTATCTCTCTTCCGACAACTCTTATGATCTCTGCCATATTATTTCTCCTTCGAATTAAGAGGTTATTAGATTATCAGTAAAAAACATTCCTGCCTGACACAGTTTATCATTCTTTTGAACAAGTGTCTATTGAACTTTAGTCCAATTGCAAAATATTCTGTATCTGGTAGAATTTAATACTGTTAATATAACAGCTATAAATAAAAATACATCGATGTCATTCCCGCTTGTCGGGAATCTTTCTAAAAACCCGGAAGGATTGCGTCAAGCCGCAATGACTAAGAGCGATAAGAATATAGCTTAACTAATTGACCGTATTTTAGAAAAAGAGGCGTATAACATGAAGACATTTGCAGTTTTGCAGCTTTCAGGATGTGCCGGATGCGAGATGTCCCTCCTTGAAGCTGAGGATTGGACACAAAAATATGAACTGACCCACCTGCCTCTTGTAATCTCATCCCATGATATCCCTGAAGTAGAAGTGCTCCTCATAAGCGGCGGCGTGCGCACAGATGAAGACCTGTTCAATCTGCGCAGGTCAGTGAAGAAAGCAAAACAGATAGTCGCGGTAGGTACCTGCGCCATCTCCGGAGGGGTTGCTTCTCTCGGTGACCGTGAAGAAGTGCGTGAACTTTTCGCTGCTGAAGAGAGCAGGAGAGATGTACCGCGTCTTCTCCCCAAATGCCATCCGGTTGACACATTTGTGAATATAAGCTTTTATCTTCCCGGATGCCCCCCTACACCTCAATTGTTCATGGTTGCACTTTCCGGCAAGACTGATTTCAAGAGCAGTAAAATTGTATGTGCAGAATGCGGCCGCAAGAAAGTCAAGGAAATACGTCCGCAGTCTCTTGCAGGCTTCAGCCAGGGCAATGTGCTATCTGAAATATGTCTCATTAAACAGGGCTTTCTTTGCATAGGCTCCTCTACTCGCAATGGCTGCCTCGCACCATGCCCGCGCGCCGGATTTCCATGCGTTGGTTGCAGGGGACCATCTGATATCCTCATGGAAAAGGGGAAAACTGCATGGCTTCAAAGCATCCAGCGTATCTTTGAGACCCTGACTGACATACCTGCGGAAGAAGTCAATGAAGGACTGCGCTCACCTCAACTTGCTCTGTTCCTTTTCCAGTTTTCAGACTATGACGGTAAAATCCGTCCCATAAGACCAAAGGAGAAAATGATTTAACATGCCGACATTAAAATTTCCACTCAGCCGGATCGAAGGACATGCCCAGGTTGTAATAGAAGTGCAGGGAGGAAAGGTAGTTTCTGCACATTTTCAGGCAACAGAGTTCAGGGGTTTTGAGCATCTGGTAAAGGGTGTTCCTGCGGAAGATATGGTTGTGATCGTACCGCGAATCTGCGGAGTATGCTCCACCGCCCATCATGTTGCCGCTGTAGAGGCACTGGAAGACGCATACGGCATTACACCACCGCCGCTTGCACAGAATATCCGCGAGCTTCTGCTTCTGGGGCAGCTTATTCAGAATCAGGCCACTTCTCTTTTCATATTCACCATGCCGGACAGGCTGGGCGCTGAAAGCATTTTTCAGTTACCGGCGCAGACTGAGGACAATAAGCAGCCGCTGCCTATAGCACAGGGCGTAGCCCTGGTCCGCAAGGCCGGAACGAATCTCATTAAGGTTGCAGGCGGACAGTTCATCCATCCTGTCAAAGCGGTTGTGGGAGGTATAATAAGCGGAATTACACAAGCAGAGGCAGATGCATCAAGGGCTGAAATAGAAGCTGCTCTCCCCGTCGCCTGTCGGCTGTTCGACTATTATATTGATAAGACACGCGAATTGAAGGAGCGTATAGGCACCCTTGGAGATGATGCGCCTGCTTACTACATTGCCGCGGTCGGAAATACAAAACCTGATTACACCGGCGACATGCTTCGGCTGCTGGATACAAATGGTGAGATATGTGATGAATTTCCGGCCAGGGACTTCTGGTCGCATCTGACTTACGAAGAAACAGATTACAGCTATTCAGGCCGTACGAATTATAAAGGAAACGTGATCCGGGCCAACAGCCTTGCCCGTATCAATATGGCAAAATCAATGGGTACCCCAAAAGCCGATGAATATCTCCAACGCTTTAGGGAGTCATTCGGACATCCCGCGCATGCAATACTATTGTTCGATATAGCCAGGGGTATCGAGCTGGTCTACGCCCTGGAGAGGGCGCTGGAAATTCTTGCCGGACCACTTGATGGAGAGGACACCCATATTGGCTACACGCCACGTGACGGTGAAGGCTATGGACTTATAGAAGCGCCGCGCGGACCCCTTATCCATCACTATGTGATTCAAAACGGACTTATCTCTAAAGCCGACTTCATTATCCCTACAGTACACAATGTCATGGCAATTGAGCGGGCCTTACGCGTTGCTGCCGAACGTTACATCACTGCTGAGCGCATAGACATGGAGCTTGAACATGCGGTAGGAAGGGTCGTACGCGCATTTGACCCGTGCATTGCCTGTGCAACCCATTAATTAATGAACATGTGTCTCAAGTAATTTTTGATAATATAAAAAAGGAGAGTAATCGATGAGGCAAAAGAAGAGCAAGCAGACAGACGAACCGGCGAATCAGCAGAACATGGATATCCGCACAGGATTGAGCACTGAAGCGATAAAGCAGGCAATCCTTGACAACCTTCAGTTTGTGCAGGCAAGGGTACCCGAGCTTGCAACACATAACGACTGGTATATGGCACTTGCCTGCACGATTCGCGACCGGATGCTCGATAACTGGACCAAGACAATAAAACAACTGCACAGAAAGGATATCCGTGCTGTCTGCTACTTGTCCGCAGAATTTCTCCTTGGACCACATCTTGCCAATAATATAATAAACCTTGGTATAAACAAAGAAGTCTCTCAGGCTGTTGCCGGGCTCGGACTCGACCTGGAGCAGCTCATCGCACAGGAGGAAGAGCCCGGCCTTGGAAACGGCGGCCTCGGGAGGCTCGCTGCCTGTTATATGGACTCACTATCTACTCTCGGCATACCTGCCCTTGGCTATGGGATTAGGTATGAGTTTGGAATTTTTGATCAGAAGATCAGGGATGGATGGCAGGTGGAAACCACTGACAAGTGGCTCCAAGGAGGCAATCCGTGGGAAATTGTTCGCCCGGAGTTTGCATATTATGTGAATGGTGGAGGTCACACTGAACGCTACACTGATGAAAAAGGAAGACACAGAGTGAAGTGGGTGCCTCGCCGCGTCATCAAGGGAGTGGCATATGATACCCCGATCTCCGGATACAGAGGCACAACAGTGAACATGCTCCGTCTATGGAAATCTGAGGCAGTTGAGTCTTTTGACTTCGACGCATTCAACACTGGTGATTACTATGCTGCTGTACACGAAAAAATCATATCCGAGACAATCAGCAAGGTCCTTTATCCAAATGACGAACCTGAAATCGGGAAACTTCTGCGTCTTGCGCAGCAGTATTTCTTTGTCTCATGCTCCCTTCAGGACATGATACGATTACACCTGATAAGAGGAATAGGCATCAGGACATTTCATGAGACATTTGCTGCCCAGTTGAACGACACTCATCCCTCTATCGCGATCTCTGAACTTATGCGGCTCCTAATAGACGAACACGGACTTGAATGGGACGAGGCCTGGAAGATCACGCAAAACACATTCGGTTATACTAACCATACCCTCCTCCCGGAGGCCCTTGAGAAGTGGCCCCTGCCCCTATTCGCATCTCTTCTTCCGCGACATCTCGAGATTATTTATGAGATAAACCGCCGTTTCCTCGAAGATGTAAGGAAACGTTATCCGGAAGACGAAGGTATTGTTGCACGTCTCTCGATCATCGATGAAACGGGGGAAAAGAATGTCCGCATGGCAAACCTTGCAAGTGTCGGCAGCCTTGCGATCAACGGGGTTGCCGCACTCCATTCAGAGCTTCTCAAAAAGACTGTTCTACGTGATTTTTATGAAATAAGCCCGGAAAAGTTCCTCAATGTGACCAACGGTGTTACACCACGGAGGTGGATCGTCCTCAGCAATCCGGGGCTTTCGGATCTTATTACAAAAAGCATAGGTAACGCTTGGCCCAGCAGCCTCGAAACAGAATTGAAGAAGCTTGAGCCTTTTGCAGATGATATCGGCTTTCAAAAGAAGTGGCAGAAGGTTAAGATGGACAACAAGAATAGCCTCGCCTCAGTTATCAGAGAGCGTACAGGTATTGTTGTGGATCCTGCTTCCCTCTTTGATATTCAGGTCAAGCGTTTTCATGAATATAAAAGGCAGCATCTTAACATCCTGCATGTCATCACACTCTATAACAGGATGAAAACCAATCCGAAAGCTGATATAACACCACGGACCGTGATATTCGGTGGCAAAGCAGCGCCAGGCTACTTTATAGCAAAGCGTATCATCAAGCTGATTAATTCTGTGGCAGAAGTTGTCAATAACGACAAGGATGTACGAGATAGGCTTAAAGTCGTCTTTTTCCCGGACTTCAATGTCAGGAATGGTCAGATGATCTATCCCGCTGCTGACCTCTCTGAGCAGATATCTACTGCAGGCAAGGAAGCATCAGGCACAGGGAACATGAAGTTTTCCATGAACGGTGCTCTGACTATTGGCACGCTTGATGGTGCAAACGTTGAGATCCGCCAAGAAGTAGGCGCTGAAAACTTCTTCCTTTTCGGTCTTACAACAGAGGAAGTGAATGATTTAAAAGTTCGCGGCTATAATCCAAGAGACTACTATGAATCCAATCAAAGCCTGATGGAGGTCATCGATCAGATCGGTTCAGGCGTCTTCTCCAAGGGTGACAGAGAACTTTTCAGCCCACTGGTCGATTCGCTTCTGACCAAGGATGAATATATGCTCTTGGCTGACTATAAATCATATGTGGATTGTCAGGACCTTGTGAGCAAGGCTTTCAGAGACAGACAAAAGTGGACACGCATGTCGATCCTCAATGTCGCGCGCATGGGCAAGTTTTCTTCGGATCGCTCGATAAGGGAATACTGCGATAAAATCTGGAAAGTTAAATCGTTACATAAGAAATAGCTATATTTACTCACGGGTGCTGCTCTTTATACATTACATTTTCATGAAAGAGCGTGTTTCATTTAATTGCTTGAACTAAAAAGGGAGGATAGAATTATGCCAGTTGCAAATTATGATAATTATTGCAGGATGCTTGACAGAGCACGTGAAGGCCACTTCGCCTATCCCGCGATCAACGTCACATCACTCACAACGGCTAATGCCGTATTAAAAGGGCTTGCTGAAAGCAAAAGTGATGGGATCATTCAGGTATCAACAGGAGGCGGTGCATTTGCATCCGGGTCTGCTGTCAAGGACATGGCTCTCGGCGCTATCTCGATTGCCAAACATGTCCATCTCGTTGCTGAGCGTTATCCGATATATGTTGCCCTCCACACCGACCACTGTCAGGCTGACAAGCTTGACAAGTTAGTCATACCCCTCGTTGAAGAGACGGAGAAGAGAAGAGCTGCGGGAAAACCGAATCTTTTCAACAGTCACATGTTTGACGGGAGCGCCCTACCCCTGAAAGAGAATCTCGATATCTCGGTAAAACTGCTCGAAAGGTTTCAGAAGAATGATCTCGTCCTCGAAATTGAGACAGGTGTTGTGGGCGGCGAGGAGGACGGTGTGGTCGGCAAGGCTTCCGATAAACTCTACACAACTCCGGAGGATACTCTGGAGGTTGCGAACCGACTGAATAAAATCAAAGGCGGGCGTTATCTTCTTGCTGCTACATTTGGGAATGTCCACGGTGTTTACAAGCCTGGCCATGTGAAACTAAAACCAAAGGTGCTCAAGGAATGTCAGGATGCAGTTGCGAAAAAGTACGGTGAAGCTGCCCGCTTCTTCCTTGTATTTCATGGCGGTTCCGGTTCAAGCATCGAAGACATCCACGAGGCAATAGACTATGGTGTGGTAAAGATGAACTTAGACACGGATATGCAATATACCTTCACCCGTCCCATTGTTGATCACATGTTCAGGAACTATGATGGCGTGCTCAAGGTTGACAGCGAGGTCGGCAACAAGAAAATATATGACCCCCGCTCTTACCTCACCCTGGCAGAGATCGCTATGGCTGAACGCGTTAAGCTGGCAGTGACAGAACTTAAAGGCGTTGGCACAACGATGTATAAAGCATAAAGGAAGAAAAAAAATGACAAAGGAACTCGATTTTACCGTTATGAATCTCGGTGAATGCAGAATAGCTTCGCCGATGTCCGGTATTCATTTCGTGAAGGAGGATGATCGTATCCTTTACCATAATGATATCAAGGGAATCAGAGAATTCATTGCTCTTGGCAAGGAGCCTCCACATTTAGAGGAAGCCGGCCCGAGGGAGAAAATATTCTTTGATCCTGCGAGTCTTGCATGCGGTATCGTAACGTGCGGCGGACTGTGTCCGGGACTGAACAATGTAATACGCGCTGTTGTCATGAGCCTGCATCATCATTACGGTGTAAAAAAAATTTACGGTTTTCCATATGGGTATGAAGGGTTGTCGCCCAGATTCGGACATGAACCTATCGAGCTAACACCTCAAAACGTGTCAAATATTGATGAAATGGGAGGTACAATACTCGGTTCATCCCGCGGCAATCAGGACATCTCCGAGATGGTAGATACGCTTGAAAAGATGAACATTAGTATTCTCTTTACGATCGGAGGCGATGGAACCCAGCGAGGAGCGCTGGCCATCAACGAAGAGGCGAGACGGCGCGGCATAAGGTTAAGCGTCATCGGAATCCCGAAGACTATAGATAACGACATTTCTTATATCCAGAAAACATTCGGATTTGAAACAGCTGTTTCAGAGGCCAAGAGAGTCACTTATGCAGCCCACAGCGAGGCTGATGGAGCCCGCAACGGAGTCGGACTGGTAAAGCTAATGGGCCGCGATTCAGGCTTTATCGCCGCATTCGCTGCAATTGTCGACGGTCAGGTTAACTTCTGCCTTGTGCCGGAAGTTCCTTTTACGCTTGACGGTTTCCTTAAGGCCCTGAAGGCAAGGCTTGATAGAAAAAAGCACGCTGTGATTATCATTGCTGAAGGCGCGGGACAGAACCTTATGGAAACAAAAGGGGAACGGGATGCATCAGGCAACATACGCTACGGAGATATCGGAACCTTTCTCAGGGATGCGATTAAGGAGCATTTCAAGAAGATCGGCATGGAGATGAACCTGAAATACATTGACCCGAGCTATACGATAAGAAGTGTGCCTGCTAATCCGCATGATTCTGCCCTCTGTCTTCTCTTCGGACACAATGCTGTACACGCAGGTATGGCTGGCAGGACCGGAATTATTATTGGTTTCTGGAATCAACGGTTTACACACGTACCGATATCGCTTGCGGTATCCGAACGCAAAAAGATCGACCCTGAGGGTTGGGTCTGGAGCAGTGTACTCTCCTCGACTGGTCAACCAAGGGACATGATATAAGAAAATAATATATCAAACAGAGGGTTAAGTATGTATGAAATGAACAGGGCTCATCATGGTAGAGTTGCGATCAGGACCTTTCAGGTCGTTGCACATGCCCTGCTCATCAGAGGGCGTTACAGACTTGGAGGTCAGTCAGGACAGGCTTTGGAATCTGCGCTGAGGACGCTCAGCCCTGAAATTTATGGCAGCATGAATGATCCCAGGCAAATAGAACTAAAAGGCCTTGAGTATATAATGGACAGACTTCCAAAGGGTATAGAAAACTGTAACAGGCTCGTAATGACCGTGGAAGATGACCTCGAAGGAACTTCGTTCGAAAAGCTCGTCCCGCCCAAAAGAAGAAGGGTATCGTATCGGGTGAGTGAGAACGAAATGAGTTTTGTGGTCACAACTGGGCTGAGTGAAATATACGATATTCTAACTCACCTGACATTTCTGTACATAGAAGCAAAACACATATATAACAAAACAAGAGACGAAACTGGCGTTCCGATCAGGGAATGGCAGCAGTTCGAAAATGACCTTCTCAGGGAACCTGAGATGAGCAGCACTGAACTGGAGAAGGCGATCTGGAACCTGAGCATCATTTTAGGCAGAACCTATCATGAAACCAGAGAGACATACGATTATTTTGAGGAAGCAAAAGATAAACTGAAAAGCAATAACGGCCTTTTCCTTATAGTTTATAGTCTCGGCAACCTCATCGAAAGAGAAATAAAACAGAATGATCATCTCGTTGTCCATTTCAGGCCTTCTCTTATTGACCAGATCATGCACCAGATATGCGGGAAAAAATGGGCTGCTGCTGTAAAAGACAAACTCTGTGAACTTGGCTTGGAGGACCGGCCTGTGCATATCATCAGTGCTAATTTACACAGCGTGGTTAACCTCCTTTACGGGTATCATGCAGTTATGTCTGAAGAGAATAAACAATATGCTCAGGATATCTGTAATTTCATTCTGGAGATACGTGACAAAAATGAACGGGTAAGGACTTTTGCCGGCAACCATGGCTTTTCCGAAATAGAAGACAGAAGCGGTGCGCAGATAAATGTTCAGATCATAGACACTTCAGGACTCAAAGACATCAATTTTCATCCCGGCATTAAAATCAACAGCGGGCTCTTCATCACTCAGCAACCTGTTCTCGTGGTCATGGATTATGCTTTCGGCTTTCAGGCCTTTGAACTGCTGGACGAACTTTTACAGCCATGGGAAATGGATGATGCAACCAGGGCGCTGAATGTTCAATCTGTTTCCGTAATGGGAAAAGCCGGCATACTGCCGGGAGACAAAGGTGATATAATGCTCCCTACAGCACACGTCCTTGAGGGCCAGGCTCACAACTACATAATAGAGAATGATATGAGCAGAGAAGATTTTGATGATACGGTAAATATTTTCACAGGTCCGATCATAACAGTGCTAGGAACCTCGCTGCAAAACCGTGAGATACTGGAAATGTTTCACACGACGTCATGGAAAGCGGTCGGCCTGGAAATGGAGGGCGGACATTATCAGCGTGCCATAAGCGCAGCCATAATCCGGGGCCACATTCCAAAAGATGTCCGCGTCAGATATGCTTATTATGCTTCGGACAACCCAATTAAAAGCGGCCATACACTTGCTGCCGGTCCCATGGGGACCGAGGGGATACGGCCGACTTATCTGATAACAAAAGCCATCCTCGAAAAAATATTGCGATGAAAAAGATCGTAAAAACACCCTTCCTGACATGGTCTGCGAACTATCAGAAGGCTTGGTTGCGTCCTGACGTCATCGCAGGCTTAACAACAGCTGCCGTTGTAATCCCGAAGGCAATGGCTTATGCCACAATAGCCGGGCTTCCGGTAGTTGTAGGCCTTTATACAGCTTTCATCCCCATGTTGATCTACGCTCTGCTTGGGACCTCTCAGCCTCTCAGTGTAAGTACTACTACGACCATTGCAATCCTTGTCGGAGCCCAGATAGGACAGTTCAATCCGTCTGCTGATCCGTCTATGCTGCTGACAATCTCAGCGACTTTGACAGTCCTGGTAGGGGCGATACTAATTTTTGCTTCATTTCTGCGGCTTGGATTTATAGCTAATTTCATCTCTGAACCGGTGCTCATCGGCTTTAAGGCAGGAATCGGAATCGTTATCATACTGGATCAGGTCCCCAAACTGCTCGGTATCCATTTCCAAAAAGGCACATTCCTTCATAACCTGCTCTCCGTTGTTCAGAAACTTCCGGAAACTGCAGTAGTAACATTGGCTGTGGGAGTTGTAATGTTGATCATCCTTATCGGACTTGAACATTTTTCCCCGCGCTTACCGGCGCCTCTGATAGCGGTGGCCATAGGAATATCCGGTACAGCTTTGCTGGGATTGCAGGCCTATGGCTTGCAGACTGTCGGGGACATACCCAGAGGACTGCCGCACTTTATAGCGCCTGACCTTTCCCTTATTGAGCGTCTATGGCCCGGCGCACTTGGCATAGCATTAATGAGTTTCACTGAGACTGTCGCTGCCGGCCGTGCCTTTGCCCGACCGGGTGAACCGCGTCTGCAGGCAAACCAGGAGCTGCTGGCAACAGGCCTCGCAAATGCAGGCGGCGCGTTGTTTGGATCTATGGCTGCAGGAGGCGGCACCTCCCAGACCGCGGTAAACCGCCTTGCAGGGGCATATACCCAAATAGCAGGGCTGGTCACAGCTGGAAGCACTCTTCTGGTGATGTTTTTTTTCGCTCCACTTATCAAACTGATGCCGGATGCAACCCTTGCAGCAGTGGTCATCGTCTATTCAGCCGGATTGATCAAGCCCGCTGAGTTCCTCGCCATCCTCAGGATCCGCCGGATGGAGTTCATCTGGGCATTGGTAGCTCTTTTTGGAGTTATACTTCTAGGCACTCTTAACGGTATCCTGGTGGCCATTTTAGTATCTATGTTGTCTATTGTGCAGCAGACTGCTAACCCGTCGGTTTATATTCTCGGTCGCAAACCTGGCACAAATATCTTCCGTCCTATTTCCAAAAAATCCCCCCAGGATGAAACTTTTCCCGGACTGCTGATACTCAGGCCGGAAGGCAGGATTTTCTTTATGAATGCCCAGCGCACAGGTGATAAGATTATGGGGCATGTCGACAAGGTAAAGCCTAAAGTCGTTGCTCTCGATTTCAGCAGAGTGCCTGACCTCGAGTATACTGCGCTCAAGATGCTTATCGAGGGCGAGGAGAAACAGCGCAAGCGTGGTTTGACAATGTGGCTGGTGGGTCTCAACCCGAATGTCTTACATATGGTTAAACGGTCTTCTCTCGGTGAAACCTTGGGACGTGAGCGCATGTTCTTTAATCTCGAGACAGCTGTCACGCATTATCTGTCGCAGCTGGAATTTATAAACGATATAGGCAGGCAATGACAAGAATGCACGCATCAACACGTATTGGACTGAAGTTCAATATAGAGATGACGTATATGTTGCTGCCATATTTTTGTGAGAAGAAACTTTTTTTAAGGAGATAAATGTATGCCAAAACCAGTTGTCAACAAGGATTTATGTTCAGGGTGTGGCGCATGTCCTGAGCTCTGTCCCGAAGTGTTTGCAATGGGAGATGACGATAAGGCACATGTTACAGGGCCGGACAAATGCAGCACATGCGACTGTCAGGTAGCCGTTGACAGCTGCCCTGAACAGGCGATAACCCTGGAATAGGAGGAGGATAGTCATGGCATTGCCGCAAAATAAGACAAAGATCGTCTGTACTATTGGTCCTGCCTCAGAATCTCTGGAAATGATGTGCCGGCTTATGGAGGCGGGGATGAACATAGCCCGGCTTAATTTTTCTCATGGAGATTTCAGCGCGCATAAAAAGGTTATCGATAACCTGCGTGCAGCATCAGCAAAAACAGGCAGACGTCTTGCGATTATGGCAGACCTGTCAGGACCGAAGATGCGTATCGGGAAACTTGATCCTGAACCAGTCGAACTGAAGCAGGATGAAACGTTTACCCTTACTACCGAAGACATAATCGGTAACAACACGCGTGTTTCTGTCTCATTCGTAGGACTTCCAAAGGCTGTGAAGGCTGGTGATACCCTGTATCTGAATGATGGATATATCCAGCTGGAAGTTACAAAGGTTCATGGCAATGATGTTACTTGCACTGTGAAAGTCGGCGGCGAGCTCCGTTCACGCAAGGGGCTGAACCTTCCGGATATAGACCTTGGTATCACCGCCTTCACCACACGTGATCGTGAGTGCCTGAAGTTTGCACTGGACAATGGCGTTGATGCCGTGAGCCAGTCTTTTGTTGAAAATGCCTCAGACATTCATGAGGTAAGAAAGGCAGCGCAGGAACTCGGATATCAGCCTTTCATCATTGCAAAAATCGAGCGCTCCAATGCACTGGTCAATATTGATGCAATTATTGATGCAGCTGACGGGATCATGATTGCCCGGGGGGACCTTGGAGTTGAAGTTCCGATAGAGAGGATAGCAGTGGTCCAGAAGGATATTATGAGACGGGCCAACCTGAAGGCAAAGCCGGTTATCACTGCAACACAGATGCTTGAGTCGATGATAACTAACAAGCGGCCTACAAGGGCAGAGGCAACAGACGTCTCGAATGCCATTATCAATGGGACTGACTGTGTAATGCTTTCCGGAGAATCTGCGATGGGAGACTATCCGGTTGAGTCAGTGACAATGCTCGCCAAAATTGCAACTGCAGTAGAGCCGGAACGCCATCAGATCCCGGTCAACGAAATGTTCCGGGGGGTTGACCTCACAGGCAAAATCAAACCCCAACACCTTATTGCGGTCAGCGTTGAGGCAAGCCTTGAGCATGTAACTCCTGCGGCGGTATTTGTTCCGACACGAACCGGTGCGACTGCACGGAGTATCGGCCGTTTCAGGCTACCTGCATGGATCATCGCAGTGAGTTCCCATGAGGCGACATGCCAGAACCTTCAATTCTCATACGGGATATGCCCAGTGCATGATAAAGATCATCCGGATCAGTGGAAACCTTATGTGAAAGAATGGCTGCTACATCAGGGGATTCCCGGTGATATTGTTGTTCTAACAGAAGGGCCTTCGACAAAACACACGGACGCAAATCACAGGATAGAGATCATTGATCTCAGGTCTTCTAAAATATAAAAGGAGGGAATAAGTCATGCCTGGCATTTATATTATGAGTTCTGAGCCGCAAAGCGGCAAAACAATAGCAGCACTCGGCATCATGGAGGCTCTTGCCGGCCATGTTCACCGCTTGTCTGTGTTCAGACCATTGGTGCATCAGGGCGATGAACGGGACCGTCTCATCAACCTTGTTTCCTCGCAATACTCCCTACAAAGAACCTATGAAGATATGTATGGCACTACGTATGCCCGTGCCAGGCAACTTCTCACCGCCGGCAAGCACGAAGACCTTTACCGGGAGATACTCGAAAAGTTCAGGTCCCTTGAGAGCTCTTCCGATATTGTTATCTGTATCGGTACGGATTACCGGAGTGTCTCAGCAGCCCTTGAATTTGACTTCAACATCGAAGTTGCGAATAACCTCGGCACGCCGTTAATACCAATTATAAATGGATATAAAAGAACCCCGTCGTTGATTGTAGATATGGCAAAAGTCTTTCTCAATTCTCTAAAAGCTAAAAGTGTGGAATTACTCTCTCTTATAGTTAACCGCGTTGATCCCGGTGAAAAAGAGAATGTGTTCACAGCGCTGACACGTGCCTTCCCTGAAGCATTTCCCATCCACGTACTGCCGGAGAACCCCCTGCTCGATACTGTGAGCGTTCGCGAGATAGCTTATGCGCTGAAAGCCGAGATGATCAGCGGTAATACCGCATGGCTTGATGGTGAAGCAAAGCATGTCAAGATCGCAGCAATGGAACTGCCTCATTTCCTCGACCATATCGAGGACGGCAGTCTCATCATCACTCCGGGAGACCGGTCTGATATTATTCTGGGGTCCCTCACAGCTGATATGTCCCGGAGCTATCCGCGTATCGCAGGTCTTTTGCTCACTGGAGGCATACCCCCTGCCCAGCAGGTCCGGAAGCTTCTTGACGGGCTCGATGTGTCTCCTGTGCCGGTACTCAGTGTACAGACCGATACCTTCACAACCGCAATGAATGTAAATGCTGTCGAGCCATCCATTGTTCACGGCAATACACGGAAGATAGCGGCAGTCCTTGGGATGGTCGAATCATCTGTTGATTTTCCAGCCCTGCTTGAGCGGATTGCTGTCGCACGAACGAAAAGGCGCACCCCGCTGATGTTCCAGTATGAACTGATCGAGCGGTCCAAGCGGCAGCGGAGACATATCGTACTCCCCGAGGGAGAAGAGGAGCGCATCCTCAGGGCTGCGGAGATTGTTATTCTCCGCGGGATATGCGACATTACCCTTCTGGGCAATCCTGAAGAAATCAGAAGGAAGATCAATTCTCTTGGCCTGTCGCTTGTTGATGTGCGGATTATTGATCCTGTTTCATCAGATCTCCGTAAACAATTTGCAGATGCATACTTTGAAGCTCGCAAACATAAGGGCATATCATCTGACATGGCCTATGACACAATGTCGGATGTGAGCTACTTCGGAACCATGATGGTGCAGCTCGGTCAAGCAGACGGTATGGTTTCAGGCTCGGTGCATACGACAGCGCATACTATCCGGCCTGCACTTGAGTTTGTGAAGACAAGACCGGGTATCTCCATCGTCTCAAGCGTCTTCTTTATGTGTCTTGCTGACCAGGTTCTTGTATACGGAGACTGCGCTATCAACCCGGAACCCACAGCAGAGCAGCTTGCGGACATCGCTATCAGCTCTGCAGAAACAGCCCTTGCTTTTGGCGTTGAGCCACGAATCGCAATGCTTTCTTATTCAACCGGAGAATCGGGGAAAGGGCCAGAGGTGGATAAAGTGCGAACGGCGACGTCAATCGCACGTAAACGCCGTCCTGACCTTAAGATCGAAGGCCCGATACAGTATGACGCAGCTGTCGATACTGATGTGGCGAAGGTAAAACTGCCCAAGAGCGACGTTGCCGGACATGCAACGGTTTTCGTCTTTCCTGATTTAAATGCCGGTAACAACGCTTATAAAGCAGTGCAGCGTTCTGCCAACGCACTCGCCATAGGGCCTGTACTCCAGGGGCTGAACAAGCCTGTCAATGACCTGAGCAGGGGAGCAACAGTGCCTGACATTGTCAATACAATCGCAATCACAGCCATTCAGGCACAGTCAGAGGGTGTACAATGAAGGTCGTTACGATAAACTGCGGAAGTTCATCGATCAAGTATGGAGTCTATAGCGCTGACGACTGTGCCCTGATTGCCTCAGGGCTCCTCGAAAAGATAGGGAGCGCAGAAAGCCATCTGAAACAGAAGAGGCTTGCGAAAGATGGCACGTTCAAGACCAGGGAAATCAGCGGACCGATTGCAGACCATTGGGAGGGATTTGAGTTCATTATGAAGACGAATGCGGATGACCGCATCATTAAGGACGATTCCGAACTCTTCGGCATCGGGCATCGTGTAGTGCACGGCGGCGAGCTTTTCAGCAAACCGGCGATTATTGATGACAAAGTCATTGCCGCCATTCGAAAGCTTATCCCCCTTGCGCCGCTCCACAACCCTCACAACCTTCTTGGAATTGAAGTTTCCCGCAAGCGCTCCATGGATGTGCCGCAGGTTGCGGTCTTTGACACGGCTTTTCACCAGACTCTTCCGCCTCACTCATTCCATTATGCTCTGCCTTATG